>JAESGY010000009.1_pt1 | contig 92626 bp, 89 predicted proteins | sample 9269841 | NCBI WGS metagenome assembly JAESGY01 (sample SAMN17022865, study PRJNA683097) | algae metagenome | isolation source: Spirirestis rafaelensis WJT71-NPBG6 and co-occurring heterotrophs from... | place: USA: Pinto Wells, Joshua Tree National Park, Colorado Desert, CA | collected 2006-08-15 | reverse complement strand
TAAGCTGCGGAAGAGTAGGTCGTCGCCAGGCTTTGTAGCCGGCGGGCACGAGAGAAACCCATTCACATGTCGAAGTACGCCGCCGCCCACCCTTACGGGTAGCGGCGGCGTTCTTGTCTCCAGATGATCCCTTGCGATTGCCTGGAGCGTCAGGGCTGCTGCAGAGCAGCCCGAACTGGTGACGCGGGGTGGAGCAGCCCGGTAGCTCGTCAGGCTCATAACCTGAAGGTCGTAGGTTCAAATCCTACCCCCGCAACCAACGGTATCTACGGCCCCCAGCCACAAGCTGGGGGCCGTTGCCGTTTGTGGCGCTCGCAAGCGCCAGCTATGCTGCGGGATACGAGTTCGCACGTCGGCTAATCCTCTGGTGCGAGCTCAATCAAAAGCATGCGGAAGCTTCGTATCCCTCGGCGGGTGCAACAATGGCGCCCATGTCTCCCAGCAGCCGTCAGGCAGTGAAATCGTCAGACCACGTCACACATCATTCCTACTTTTCGAAGAGCCTTGACGGCTCGGTCGGCGATGCCCCCACGTCAGCGCGCGGCGTTGCCGCAGATCTCGCGAAAGCCGGCGGCCATGAAGCGGGCCATGCGCTCCTTCACGGCATAGAAGTCATCCGACCGGCACAACCCGCCCGAGAGCTTGTCGATCCGCCCAGTGCGGGCGAGGGTAAGCATCAAAGCGCCGGTGACAAAATGATAACCCCAGAAGATATCAGCCCTAGGGCAGTCCGGCATTGCCCGCTGCAGCAGGTCGATCAGCCGCAGCACGACCGGATCGAAATGCTCGTCCATCAGGTCGGCACCCCATTCTGGGGTGTTGGCGACCTGCGCGCCTAGCTTAGCGTAATTGCGCCAGCCTTCGCCGCCGGTGATGTAGGTGTCGAGATCGGTGTCGAGGAAGGCGTGCAATGCGCCTTCCACCGTGACATGCGTCCCGGCCTCAGCCTCATAATCGTTGAGCGCATTCATCCGCCGCGCGCTGGTCACCACGGCGCGGCGTGCAAAGACCGCGTCGAACAGCGCCTTCTTGTCCGCGAAGTAGTAATTCAGCAAAGTATGGTGGACGCCGACCTGCTTGGCGACATCCTTCAGCGTGACCCCGTGTAATCCGTGCTTGGAGAAGAGCTCCTCGGCCGCGTCGTAGATCGCCTCCATGGTTTCGGCCCGCTGGTCGGCCTTGCGGGAGCGTCGGACGGGTGGAGTTGCCTCATTCACCCGTCATAACTGTGCTGCGGCGCAGCATGCGTCAAGCTCTGGAAGGACATTCACACGCGTGTGAGCGTGTATTGACTTGGCCTTGCCCCTGATGTCCATTGTGATCGAGGTTAGGAGGCATCGCAGGTTATGGCGGCACAGGCAGAGCAAGTCGGCGCGACCGTTGTTCAAGGCCGGCGCCGAAGTCCGGGGATCGTCCTCGCCACCCTTACCTTCGTCTACGTGCTGAACTTCCTCGATCGGCAGCTGCTCGCAATCCTTGCTAAGCCTATTCAGGACGAGCTTCAGATCACCGACGGGCAGCTCGGCCTCCTCGGCGGGCTCTACTTCGCGATGTTTTACTGCTTCATCGCGATTCCCGTCAGCTGGCTGGCCGATCGCACCAACCGGGTGGCGGTGCTGAGCCTGGCGTGCGGCATCTGGAGCGCGGCGACGATCGCGTGCGGCCTTGCGCGCACCTATCCGCAGCTCGCCATGGCGCGCATGGCCGTCGGGTTCGGCGAAGCGGGCGGCGTTCCGCCCTCCTATGCGCTGATCACCGATACCTATCCGCCCGGCCGTCGCGGCATGGCGTTCGGCATCTACAATCTCGGGCCGCCGATCGGTGCCGCGCTGGGTATTTCGCTCGGCGCTTCGATCGCCGCCGCCTTCAACTGGCGCGATGCCTTCATTGCTATCGGCGTTGTCGGTGTGGTCACCGCGCTGGCGCTGCCCTTCATCGTCCCCGAGCCTGCCAAGGGCGCGACCGATGCCGAGCGCAAGGGCAGCGAGGGGCACGCGCCCTTTTGGGGCACGGTGAAGGCCTTCTTCCGCAATCCGGTGATGGCGCTTGCCGCGTTCGGCAGCGGTGCGACGCAGTTCGTCACCTACGGCCTTGGCAATTTCGCAGTGCTGTTCCTGATGCGAGAGAAGGGCATGACCTTGTCGGAGGTCGCCATCTGGTACGCGCTGGTGATCGTGATCGGCATGGGCGGCGGAATGCTCGCGTCGGGGCGAATCATCGACAAGGTCACCCGTACCAGCCGCCGCGGCTTTGCATTGCTGCCGGCAGGATCGCTGGCGATCGCCATGCCCTTTTATCTCGCATTTGTCTGGGCGCCGTCCTGGCCACTGGCGCTGGCGCTCCTGACGGTGGTCATGTTCTTCAACTATTTCTATCTCTCCTGCTCGGTGACGCTGGTGCAGGAAGAAAGCGCGCCCAATCAGCGCGTCTTGGCGGGCGCGTTGCTGCTGCTGGTGATGAACTTCATCGGTCTCGGCCTCGGGCCGACCTGGGTGGGTGCCGCCAGCGACTGGTTCGCGGCACGAGGCTCGACCAACAGCCTGCAGATCGCGCTTTACACCCTTACCCCGTTCTACCTCATTGCCATCGCCCTGTTCATGCGTCTGGCACGAACGCTGGGCCGGCAGGAGGCGCAGGCATGAAGGCGCTTGTTCTGGCTCTGGCAGCGCTGACCACTGCTCCCGCCGCCGCGCAGGTCGTGAAGGCGCCTGCCGGCATCGTCCGCGGCACGACCGCCGGCGCGACCCAGGTCTTCAAGGGCATTCCCTACGCCAAGCCGCCCGTCGGAGAGCTTCGCTGGCGCCCGCCCGTGGCGCTGGAGCCCTGGCCGGGCGAGCGCCAGGCAAGCGACTTCGGCCCCGCCTGCGTGCAGCCGTTCGGCGGGCCGCCCAACATCTACAATGGCGTGACGCTTCCGATCAGCGAGGACTGCCTGTCGCTCAACATCTGGAAGCCGGCCAACGCGCGCCGTGCACCGGTAATGGTTTGGGTGCATGGCGGCTCGCTGCTCGGCGGAAGCAGCCGCGAGGTGATGTACGACGGCCAGCGGCTTGCCGAGCGCGGGATTGTGGTGGTGACGATCAATTATCGTCTTGGCGTGCTCGGCTGGCTCGCCCATCCCGATCTCGGCAAGGAAAGCGGCGACGGCCGTTCGGGCAATTACGGGCTGATGGACCAGATCGCAGCGCTGCGCTGGGTCCAGCGCAATATCGCGTCGTTCGGCGGCGATCCCGCCAAGGTGACGCTGGCCGGTGAGTCGGCGGGTGGACTGAGCGCGCTCTACCTGATGACGTCGCCGCAAGCGCGCGGCCTGTTCCGCGGCGTGATCGCGCAGAGCGCCTACATGATCTCGATGCCTGAGTTGCATCGCCCAGCGCACGGGCTTCCGGCCTGGGCGGTCGGCGGACAGCTGCTCGGCAAGGCGCTCGGCGCAACCACCATCGCCGACCTTCGCAAACGCGACGCGGCTGAGCTGAGCGGCGCCGCCGCCAAGGCCGGCTTCTTTCCCTTCGGCAACATCGATGGCGTGCTGTTGCCGCGCCAGATGGTGGATGCCTTCGACGCCGGGCAGCAGGCGCGGGTGCCGGTGCTGGCGGGCTTCAATCAGGGCGAGATCCGCTCGATGCGCCGGCTTGCGCCCGAATTCGCCAAGAGCCCAGCCGACTATGAGCGCCAGATTCGAGACCGCTATGGCGATCTAGCGCCTGCGTTCCTCCGGCTCTATCCAAGCGCCACGCATCAGGAGAGCACGCTCGCGACGACGCGCGACAGCCTCTACGGCTGGACCGCCGAACGCATCGCCCGCAAGCAGACCGCGGCAGGGCAGCGGGCCTACCTGTACTTGTTCGATCACGGCTATTCGGCTGCCGACGAGGCTGGCCTTCACGCGTTTCATGCGTCGGAGCTGCCCTACACCTGGGGCACGCTGCAAAACACGCCGCCGCGCTGGCCGAAGGTGCCTGACACCCCGGCCGAGCGGCGGATGTCGGATGCCATGGTCGATTACTGGGCAAGCTTCGTGCGTACCGGAAAGCCGACGGCACGCGGTGCGCCACAATGGCCGGCATACGGCAGCGCGCAGAATTACATGTGGTTCGCCGGCGCCCCGATCGTGCGCCGCGATCCTTTCCCCGGCATGTTCGAATTTAACGAAACCGTGATGTGTCGCCGCCGCGCCGCGAACAAGGACGGGTGGAACTGGAACGTCGGCCTCGCCGCGCCGAAGATCGCTCCGCCCGCGTCAGGCTGCAGCTACAGCGGCTGAAAACCGCCAGATAGCTGGCTAGAAAACGACATTCACGCGCGTGATAATGAATGTTGACTAGGGTGTGAGCGAAGGTCATGTTCAAGGACTGGAACCCGCCAAGGCGGGTTCGTCCAAGGGAGGAAAACAGGGCATGAGGGGTCATCTTCTTGCAACCGCCGCGGCGCTTGCGTTTGTTGTCGTCACGCCGGCGATGGCGCAGTCCGAGACAGCCAGCACCAGCGCTCCGCCCGAGGACGCCCAAGCCCGCCAGCAGGCCGAAACTCAGCCGATCGAGCAGATCTCTCCCACCGCCGAGCAGACCGGCGGCGACATCATCGTCACCGCGACCCGGCGGTCGGAGCGGTTGCAGGACGTGCCGCTCGCCATCTCGGTGTTTCAGCAGGAGACCATGAGCGAGAAGGGCCTTGTCGGCTATGAGGACCTCGCCCGCGAAACACCGGGTATCGTGGTCAATAAGCCGACCGCCAACTTCAACAACTTCACCGCCCGCGGCATCGCTACCAACGGCTATGGCGCCAACCTTGCCGGCACTGTCGCCATCTACATCGACGAGCTGCCGATCTCCGCCAACGGCAACAGCACCATTCTCGATCCGACCTTGTTCGACGTCGAGCGGGTGGAGTTCTTGCGCGGGCCGCAAGGTACCTTGTTCGGCGCTAACTCGCTCGCCGGCGCCATGCGCATCATCACCAAGGCGCCCAATCTCAACCGGACCGAAGCGGCGGTACTGGTCGACCTTGGTCTCACCGACGGCGATGCTTTGCGCCAGCGCTGCAACGGCATGATCAACGTGCCGCTGGTCAACGACAAGCTCGCCTTCCGAGCGGTCGGCTTCGCCCGCCACGAGGAAGGCTGGGTCGACAATATCGGCACCGGCGTCAAGAACGCCAACACGCTACGCTCCTACGGCGGCCGCGCCAGCCTGCTGCTCGAGCCGCAGGACGGCCTTTCGGTGCGGCTGACGGCCATGCACGAGAACAACAAGCCGAAGGACTCGGGCCTCATCAATCCCAAGCTCGGCGACTATGTCCGCCGCTCGGACCGGCCGGACCAGTTCTATGCCAAGCTGACCAGCTTCATGCGACCGCTAATGCCGACCTCGGCATCGGTGATCTCACCAGCTCGTCGACCTATGCCGACTTCGACCAATATTTCGTGGTCGATCTCGCCGGCACCTTTGCGCAGGCCATTCCCTTCGGCCTCGACGCGCTCGCGTATGACAAGATCTTCGTCCAGGAAACGCGGCTCGCGTCCAAGAAGAGCGACGGCCCGTTCGACTGGGTGGTAGGCGGCTTCTATTATTGGAAGCGCCGCGACGTCGACTACAACTACCGCGCCTCGCTTCCTTTCCTGACCTCGCGCAACCTGACCGGTCTGGCGGACGAATATTACCAGCGCTTCGGCGCCCACGCTAACCAGAGCGAGCTCGCCGCGTTCGGTGAGCTGACCTACCGCTTCTCCCCGCAATTCTGGGTCACGGGCGGCCTTCGCTATACCAGCACCAAGGTCCAGTCGTTCACCGAAGGCGGCGGCTTCAACAGCAACTATCTGACGCTGGCGCTGACCGGCGCGCGCAACACCGCTGTGACGATCGTCCCAATCCCCGCGGCGGTCGGCCTCAAGGTCAAGGACAACAAGCCGTCCTACAAGGTCAGCGCCTCGTACAAGCCCAGCCGCAATCTCACCATGTATGCGACCGTGTCGACAGGTTTCCGCAGCCCGGTGGTGAACGCTCGTGCCGGTGCGGTCAGCGTCGTGAACCCCAGCGATCTCGTTATCCCGCAGGGCGCAAGCTCGGACGATCTCACCAACTATGAGGTCGGCATCAAGGGCTCGTTCCTCGAGGGCAAGCTGTCGGCAGCGCTGGCGGCTTATTACATCGACTGGACCAACATCCAGGTGCAGGCCAATCGCCTGTCCGACCAGGTCCAGTTCGCGACCAACATCGGCGCGGCCACCAGCAAGGGTCTCGAGTTCGAGCTTGCGGCGCGGCCGGTGCAAGGCCTTGGCATCTTCCTCAACGGCTCGTTCAACAGCGCCAAGGTTACGGAGCTCACTGCCTCCGAAGCCGCCATTTCCGGTGCGGTCGACGGCTTCCGGCTTGCGGGGCCGAAGTTCCAGGGGTCGGCAACGGTCCGCTACGACTTCCCGGTCAGCGCCACGATCAACGGCTACGCGTCGGCCACCGCCTCGCATGTCGGCGCCTTCCCAGGGCTTTTCCCCAATGTCCCGGGCCGGCCGACGCAGATCAATCCGACCTTTGACTACACTCAGGCCTTCACCACCGTGAACCTGGTCGGCGGGGTGGAAATGGGTGCGGCGAAGATCAGCGCCTATGTCGAAAATCTCTTCGACACCAAGAAGATCACCTACGTCCATCCGGAGGCGTTCTTCGACAGCCGCTACGCCCGCGTGCGTCCGCGCACGATCGGTATTCGCTTCGGCTACGACTTCTGATCGCAGGCATAGCGCCGATCGCGAAAGCGGGGAGGAGTGATACGTCGCTCCTCCCATCTCGAACAACGGAGGTTCGGTATGGCACCGGACGACGGCAGTCTTCAGCCGTTCGCCCTGACGGTCGACAAGTTCCTCGATCATGCCGCCAAGTGGCACGCGCGCGCCGAGGTGGTTTCCCGCCGGCTTGACGGCGGGATCGAGCGGACCGGCTATGCCGAGCTTCGTCAGCGCGCCCGGCGCTTGTCGAGCGCGCTTCTCTCGCTGGGTGTGCGGCAAGGGACCAAGGTCGCGACGCTCGGCTGGAACACGCAGGCGCATGTCGAGGCCTGGTATGCGATCATGGGGATCGGCGCGGTCTGCCATACGCTCAACCCGCGCCTGCCCGCCGAGCAATCCGCCGCGATGCTGGCCCGCTCAGGTGCGGCAATTCTGATCACCGGCAGCGACCTTGCCGACCTCGCCGTCGCAATCTCCGAGGGAGCGGATCAGCCGGTCCGCTTGCTGACCATGGAGCAGGATCTCGGCGCGTTGATCGAGACGGCGAGCGACGAGGTGACCTGGGGTGACTTCGACGAGGCTGCCCCGTGCGGGCTTTGCTTTACCTCCGGCACCACCGGCGCACCCAAGGGCGTCACCTACACGCACCGCGGCAACTACCTTCACACGCTGCGGCAGCTGCAGGCGGATGTGATTGGTCTCACGGCGCGTGACGCGGTGCTGGCGGTGGTGCCGATGTTCCATGCCAATGCCTGGGGGCTTCCCTTCGCCGCCCCGGCGGTCGGCGCCAAGCTGGTCCTCCCCGGCCGCCACAATGACGGGGCGAGCCTGGCCGAACTGATCGTCACCGAGGCCGTCACCATCGCCGCTGGCGTCCCGACCGTGTGGCTTGGCCTCATCGACCATCTCGACGCTGCCAAGCTCGAGGTGCCGTCATTGATGCGCATCATGACCGGCGGCGCACCGATGCCGCAGTCGCTGATGGACCGCTTCGAAGCGCGGGGAATCGAGGTGCAGACCACCTGGGGCATGACCGAGCTGTCACCCCTCGGTGTCGCCATGCCGCCGCAGTCGTCCGATCGCGCCGGCAGCATTGCCGGGCGCCCTGCCATGGGTCTCGACCTTCTGCTGACCGACGCCGCCGGCGAGCCGCTGCCCGAACAGCGCGAGGTCGAGGGACATCTATGGGTGCGTGGACCGAGCGTCGTCGAACGCTACGCCGGCGAGGACAGGCTCGCGACCCGAAACGGCTGGTTCGCCACCGGTGACCTCGCGACGATCAGCGCCGACGGCTGCCTGTCGATCACCGGTCGGTCCAAGGATCTGATCAAGTCGGGCGGCGAGTGGATCAACCCAGCCGAGATCGAAGCCAGGGTCGGCGCCCTGTCCGGGGTCAAGGCTGCCGCAGTGATCGGCCGCGAAGACAAGCGCTGGGGCGAGCGGCCGGTGCTGCTGGTGGAACTGGCCGAAGGCAGCGAACTCACCGACGACATGCTGCTGCAATCCCTGCGCGGCGCAATCGCCAGCTGGTGGATTCCGGACGAAGTGGTGCGCCTCCCCGCCATGCCGCTTGCCGCGACCGGCAAGGTCGACAAGCTGCAGCTTCGCCGGCGCTTCAGCCAGGGGCTTGAACAGCCGGTCTAGCGCTTGGCCAACCTGCCTCAGCCGTAAGCGCGTTCGCCGTGGTCGCTGATGTCGAGGCCTTCGCGTTCGGCGTCCTCGTCGTGGCGCAACGGGAGGCAGCTTTTCACCAGCCCGAAGGCGATGGCCGAACCGATGCCTGACCACAGCACCGAGACCAGCACCGCAGCGCTCTGCCGGCCGAGTTGTGGCCAGAACTCCATGCCTTCAGGACCGAAGCCGCCAGCGCAGGAAGTGCTGCCAGCGCGGTGCCGAGCGAGCCGACGATGCCGCAGAGGCCGTGGATGCCGAACACATCCAGACTGTCATCCCAGCGGAGCCGGTTCTTGGCCTTGGCGACGAACGCGTAACAGGCCGCCGCCGAAGCAGCCCCGAGCAGGATTGCGCCAAGCGGCCCCGACACGCCCGCCGCCGGGGTCACCGCGACCAGACCGGCGACGGCACCCGACGCGCCGCCTAGCATCGAAGGCTTGCCCGACCGCCAGCGCTCCGCCGCCATCCAGGCGAGCACGCCGGCCGCCGGCGCGACCAGAGTGTTGAGTAGGGCGAGCGCGGCGACGCCGTTCGCCTCGAGGGCCGATCCTGCGTTGAACCCGATCCAGCCGACCCACATCAGGCCCGCGCCGATCATCACCAGTGCCAAGCTGTGCGGCGGCATGGCTTCCTTGAGGTGGCCGATCCGAGGGCCTGCCATCGCCATGCCGACCAGGCCAGCAATGCCCGCATTGATGTGCACCACAGTCCCGCCTGCGAAGTCGATCGCGCCGAGAGCGAACAGCAGGCCATCCGGCGACCACACCATGTGGGCGAGCGGCGCATAGACGATGGTCAGGAACAGCACCGCAAAGGCAAGAATGGGGCTGAACCGCACCCGCTCTACCAGCGCGCCGATGACAAGGGCGGTGGCGACGGCGGCAAAGGTCATCTGAAAGCAGGCGAAGAGCAGTTCGGGCAGCGCTTTTCCGGGCGTTGCGAGCGGCCAGGTCGTCGTCGGACCCATCGCCGCCATGCCGATTTTGCCGAGGCCTCCGACCAGCGCGGACCCTTCGGCAAAGGTTAGGCTATAGCCCCATCCGACCCAGACCAGCACCGTCGGCCGCGATCCCGAGCACCTGCGCCAGCACGCTGAGCAGGTTCTTGGCTCGGACCAGCCCGCCGTAGAAGAGCGCCAAGCGGGGCAGCAGCATCAGCCAGACAAGCGCCGTTGCAACCAGCACCCACGCTACGTCCCCGCTGTCGACAAGCATGCACCTCGGCTCCCCTGTCTGTGCGACAAAGGCTAGGGCCGGGCGGGAGCTTCGCGCCATGCGAGATGTTCACCCCTCGTGCGCATCGCGACTTACAACGTGAACGGGGTCAACGGGCGGCTGCCGGTGCTGCTCGAATGGCTCGCAGCGACGAGCCCGGATGTGGTCTGCCTGCAAGAGCTGAAGGCACCCGACGAGAAGTTCCCGCACGATGCGCTCGAGGCGGCCGGCTACGGAGCAATCTGGCACGGGCAGAAGAGCTGGAACGGGGTGGCGATCCTCGCTCGCAGATGCACGCCGGTCGAGACGCGCCGCGGCCTGCCGGACGACCCCGACCCTTCTCAGAGCCGCTACATCGAAGCGGCAGTGAATGGAGTGCTGGTCGGCTGCCTCTACCTCCCCAACGGCAATCCGCGGCCCGGCCCCAAGTTCGACTACAAGCTGAGATGGCTCAAAGCCTTCGAAGCGCTCGCCGCCGAGCTTCTGCCGCTGGATCAACCGGTGGTGCTGGCTGGCGACTACAACATCATTCCGACGGAGCGCGACGTCTACAAGCCCGAGCGCTGGACCGATGACGCGCTGTTCGTGACCGACGTGCGGGAACTGTTCGCTCAGCTCACGGAAGCGGGCTGGACCGACGCGCTGCGCACGCTTCATCCGGACGAGACGATCTTCACCTTCTGGGATTATTTCCGCAACGCCTTCATGCGCGATGCGGGGCTTCGCATCGACCACCATCTGCTGAACGCTGCGGCTGCCAAGCGCCTCCGCACGGCCGGCGTTGACCGCTCGGCGCGGGCGCTGCCGAAGACCAGCGATCATGCCCCGGTGTGGATCGAACTCGCATGACCGCGCCGGCGACCATGGAAGCCTTGCTGGTCGAAGAGCTGCCCGTAGGCGATGAGTGGCGGTACGAGCCCAAGTGGGACGGCTTTCGCTGCCTCGCGGTCCGATCCGGAGGTGAGGTGGCCTTGTGGTCGCGATCGGGCAAACCGCTAGGGCGCTACTTCCCGGAGATGGAGGCGCTGATCGCCGGCCTTCCGGGAGGCGACCTGACGCTTGACGGCGAACTGGTCATTGAGACACCGGCGGGGCTTAGCTTCGACGCCCTATCGCAGCGCCTCCACCCCGCCGAGAGCCGCATCCGCAAGCTGGCAGCCGAGACCCCGGCGCTATTCATGGCGTTCGACCTTCTCAGCGAGGGAAAGGACGATCTGTCCGCCATGCCATTGGCCAAGCGGCGGGCGAGGCTGGAGAAGCTGGTCGGCAGGGCCAAGGCCAAGGGGCTGCTCCTTTCCCCGCAGACAGACGAGATCGCCCGAGCCCGGGATTGGCTCGAACGCAGCGGCGGCGCGCTCGACGGCGTAGTAGCGAAGCGCGCGGACGAACCGTATCGTGCGGGAGAACGCGCGATGCTCAAGATCAAGCGTCACCGCAGCGCCGATTGCGTGGTCGGCGGCTACCGCACCGAGACAAAGGGTAGCGGCGTCGCCTCTCTCCTGCTCGGCCTCTACGCCGACGACGGATTGCTCCATCACGTGGGCTTCTGCTCCAGCTTCAAGGCGGCCGAGCGCCGGGCCTGGGCCGAAGAACTGAAATCGCTCGAAGGCGGCGAAGGTTTCACCGGCAACCGTCCGGACAAGGCCAGCCGCTGGTCCAGCGAGCGCACGGTGCAATGGACGCCGCTCAAGCCCAGCCTCGTGGTCGAGGTGCTCTACGACCAGGTGACCGCCGGCCGCTTCCGGCATGGCACGCGGCTGCTCCGCCGACGGCCGGACAAGCGGCCCGACCAGTGCCGCTGCGAACAGCTTCGCCATCCGCTTACCCCCGTCGAGCTTGCCGAGCTGCTGACCGGTTTCTGATCGCTGATTGGCATGCCCCGGTAACAAACGTAGGTTTTCCGCGCGGGTGGACCTTCTCGCCAGCCCGCGCGGGACGTCTTGATGCTCGACTCTGTGAAGGCCTTTTTCGCCGGTGATTATGCGCCGCACGGATATTGCCTGCTGTGGCAGCCAGAGCTGATCTGGACCCATGTGGTGTCCGACGCCCTGATCGCGGCGGCTTATTTCTCCATTCCGGTCGCGCTCATCACCTTCATCCGCAAGCGGCCGGACGTCGAGTTCGGCAAGATGTTCTGGCTGTTCGCCTTGTTCATCCTGTCCTGCGGCCTGACCCACGTGATGGGCATCTGGAACTTGTGGCACGGCGATTATGCGGCCGAAGCGACGATCAAGGCGATTACCGCCGCCGCCAGCGTGCCGACCGCCATCCTTCTCTGGCCGCTGCTCCCCCGCGCGCTGGCCATCCCGAGCCCCTCCATGCTGCAGCGGAAGAATGACGAGCTGGCAGCGGCGCTGGCCGAGCGTGACGCCGTGCTGGCGCAGCTGCGCGGCGAGGTGCAACAGCGTGAGCGGGTCGAGGCGGCGCTGGTCCAGGCCAACAAGATGGAAGCGGTCGGCCAGCTCACGGGCGGCATCGCGCACGACTTCAACAATCTGCTGCAGGCGATCTCGGGCAATCTCGAGCTCATCCAGATGCTGCCCGACAACAAGGAAAAGGTGCTTCGCTGGGCCGCCAATGCGGCGCAGGCGACGGAGCGTGGAACGCGGCTGACGGGGCAGCTGCTGACCTTCTCGCGGCGGCAGCGGCTGGAAGCGACAGACGTCGACCTTGGCGCCCTCATGCGCGGCATGTCGGAGCTGCTGCGCAACTCCGTCGGCCCGACGGTCGATCTGGAGGTCGATGTTCCGCCCGATCTTGGCGTGGTGCGCTCGGACGCGACCCAGCTCGAACTCGCCATTCTCAATCTCGCGATCAACGGGCGCGACGCCATGCCATCGGGCGGGCGCCTGCTGGTCCAAGCCGAGGCGGAGCGCGACCGTGTGGCGATCCGCGTCGTCGATCAGGGCGTCGGCATGACCCGCCAGATCGTCGAGCGGGCGCTGGAACCCTTCTTCACCACCAAGGAGCCGGGGCGCGGCACCGGGCTCGGCTTGTCGATGGCCTATGGCGTGGCTTCCGCTGCCGGTGGCGACCTCAGGATCGACAGTACGCCGGGCGAGGGAACCACCGTCACCATGTACCTCCCGCGCACCGCCGCGGCCGAGGTCGCGGCTGCGTTGCCAAGCGGTGGGGATACGGCTGCTGCGCCGACCCGAACGGTGGATGTGCTGCTGGTCGATGATGACCTCGAAGTTCGCCGCGCGGTCGCCGACATGCTGCGTGGAAGCGGGCACCGCGTGACCGAAGCCGAGAACGGCCCGCAGGCGTTGCTGATGCTGGAGCGGTCGGCGCCGGACCTGATGCTGCTCGACTATGCCATGCCGGGCATGAACGGCGCGCAGCTCGCGGCCAACGTGCTCGACCGCAGGCCGGATCTGAAGCTTCTGTTCCTCACCGGCTTTGCCGACAGCGCGGCGATCGACGAAGCGGTGGATGGCCGGGCGAGGATCCTGAAGAAGCCGGTCAGCGCCGCAGCGCTTGCGGCCGCAATTGAGGAGTTGCTCGGCTAGGGCCGAGTTTCGAAGCCGGCCAGCACCTCCGCCAGCCAGCGCCCGGCGACCAAAGCGCTGAGGTCGGTCGGGTCGAGCGGCGGGTCCCATTCGGTGAGGTCGATCGCGCGCACCTTCGGCTCGGCTGCGAGGCGGCGGACGAAGCCGAAGAACTCGACATCGATCATGCCCCCGGGTCGGGCGCCGGGCGCCGCAGGAAACTGACTGCGCTCGATCACGTCGATGTCGCAGTCGAGGAAGATGGCCCGGCACCCGGCAAGATGCGCCAGCGCCGCGTCGACCGTCTCGCTGCCGCCGTCGATCAGCGTGTCCTGCAGCGTGACGACAAGATGCCCGCCGTCCAGCGCATTCTCATGCATCACGCGCGAGTTGGCGAACGGGGCGAGCCCGATCTGCACGATGTTGGCGCCCGGCAGCCCGTCAGCACGAAGCGCGCGAACCGGATTGCCATTGCTGAGCCCCTGCTCCAGCCCGCGCATGTCGAAATGGGCGTCCAGCGTGATCAGGCCGACCTCGTCCAGCCCAAGCCCAAGGGCATCCGCCATCCCGAGTAGCCCCGGCCGCGTCACCGCATTGTTGCCGCCGATCAGCAGGGTCAGCGCATGCCGCGCCACCGACGCCTTCACCGCCGAGCGGATCGGGCCGGTAGCGGCTTCGATGTCGAGGCCGCCCAGCGCGACATCGCCATGATCGGCGATGACCGACGCAATCTCCCGCCGGGTATCAAGATCATAGCGCCCCATCCGCCGCAAGACACTACGCAGCGCTGCCGGCGCAAGGTCGCAGCGGCCGGGCGTCACCGATCCTGTGCCGAGCGGGGCGCCGATCAGCCCCACGGGTGCCTCGGCATCGGCGGGAAGGAGAAGGTCGAGGAGGTTGGGCCAGGCGCTGGTCATTGCCGCTGCTTTAGCAGCCGCCTAAGGCCTTGTCCCATGTGGGACCGCCTGCTGATCGACTGCCATGCCCTAACGATGGTCCCAGCACCGGGCAATCCGCTTGGCCTCATCAACAATGCAGCCATCGGCATTCACGGCGGCCGGATCGTCCGCGTCGGCCGTCGCACCGAACTTGCCGGCACGCGCGCGGCCGAAGTCGTGCCGCTAAGCGGGGCGTTCGTGACGCCGGGGTTGGTCGACTGCCACACCCATCTCGTGTTCGGCGGCACCCGCGCGGCCGAGCATGCCCAGCGGCGAGCGGGCGTCAGCTATGAGGAGATTGCGCGAGCCGGCGGCGGGATCGCCTCGACCGTCCGCGCCACCGCCGCCGCCAGCGTCACCGAGCTGTTGGAGCAGAGCCGAACCCGTCTGCACGCGCTGATGCGCGGCGGCGTGACCACGGTGGAAATCAAGTCCGGCTACGGCTTGGATCCAGCTTCCGAGCTGCGCCTGCTGAACGTCGTCCGCACCCTCGGCCGCTCGAAAGCGGTGCGCGTCGTCCCGACCCTGCTCGCCCTCCACGCTCTGCCCGCAGGCGCCGACCGCGAGCTGTATGTCGAGCAGGTGATTAGCGAGCTGGTCCCGACCGTCGCGCGGCTCGGGCTGGCCACCTCCGTCGACGCCTTTTGCGAAGGCATAGCCTTCACGCCCCAAGAGACCGAACGCCTCTTCGAAGCCGCCGCTGCGCACGGGCTGCCGGTCCGCCTCCATGCCGAGCAGCTCTCCAATCAGAATGGCGCCGCCCTGGCCGCGCGCTATCACGCGCTGTCGGCCGACCATCTCGAGCATCTCACCGAAGCGGGCGCCGCGGCGATGGCGGCGGCCGGAACGGTGGCGGTGCTGCTGCCCGGCGCCTTTTACACGCTGCGTGAGACGCAGAAACCGCCGGTCGACCTGCTCCGCAAGCACGGAGTAGCGATGGCGGTCGCGTCCGATTGCAATCCGGGCACTTCGCCAAGCCTGGTCCCGCAACTGGCCATGAACATGGCCTGCAACCTGTTCGGCTTGACGCCGGAGGAAGCGATCGCGGGCATGACCATCAACGCCGCCCGCGCGCTCGGCCTTGCGGGCGAAATCGGGTCGATCGAGCCGGGCAAGGCCGCCGACCTTGCCGTGTGGCGGATCGCGGAAGCCGCCGAGCTCGGCTACTGGCTCGGCCTCATGCCGGAACGACGCATCTACAGGGGATTGGATCAGTGAACGACCGCCGCGACAATCAGCGCATCATCCGGGCTCGTCGCGGCCCTGCGCTGGTAGCAAAAAGCTGGCAGACCGAAGCGGCGGTGCGCATGCTCATGAACAACCTCGACGATGAGGTGGCGGAGGATCCGCAAAGCCTCGTCGTCTACGGCGGCATCGGCCGCGCCGCGCGCGACTGGGCGAGCTTCGACCGGATCGTTGAGACGCTGGAGCGGCTCGAAGGCGACGAGACCCTGCTGGTCCAGTCGGGCAAGCCCGTCGGCGTCTTCCGCACCCACCCCGACGCCCCGCGTGTGCTGCTCGCGAACTCCAACCTCGTGCCCGAATGGGCGACCTGGGAGCATTTCCACAAACTCGATCGTGCCGGCCTGATGATGTACGGCCAGATGACCGCCGGCAGCTGGATCTACATTGGCACGCAGGGCATCGTTCAGGGCACCTACGAGACCTTTGCCGAAATGGGCCGCCAGCATTTCGGCGGCGACCTCCGTGGCAAGTGGATCCTCACCGCCGGCCTCGGCGGCATGGGCGGGGCGCAGCCGCTGGCAGCGGTGATGGCCGGCGCGCACTGCATCGCCATCGAGTGCCAGGAAAGCCGGATCGAGAAGCGGCTGGAGACCCGCTACCTCGACCGCCGTGCCACCACCATCGATGAAGCGCTGGAGATCATCGCTGCTGCGACCGAGCCGACCAGCGTTGGCCTGCTCGGCAATGCCGCCGAGATGGTCCCGGAGATGCTCGCTCGCGGCATCCGGCCGGACGCGATCACCGACCAGACCAGCGCCCACGATCCGGTCAACGGCTACCTGCCGATGGGCTGGACCGTCGCCGAATGGATCGACCGCCGGACAAGCGACCCCGAGGGCACCGCCAAGGCCGCGCGCATCTCCATGGCCCGCCATGTCGAAGCGCTACTGAGCTTTAAGGCCGAGGGTATTCCCGTCTTCGACTATGGCAACAACATCCGTCAGGAAGCGCTCGACACCGGCGTCGAACATGCCTTCGACTTCCCCGGCTTCGTGCCGGCCTACATCCGCCCGCTCTTCTGCCGCGGCGTCGGCCCGTTCCGCTGGGTCGCGCTGTCAGGCGATCCCGAGGACATCTACAAGACCGACGCCAAGGTGAAGGAGCTGATCCCCGACGATCCGCACCTGCACCGCTGGCTCGACATGGCGCGCGAACGGATCGCCTTCCAGGGTCTGCCCGCACGGATCTGCTGGGTCGGCCTCGGCCAGCGCCACCGCCTCGGCCTCGCCTTCAACGAAATGGTGCGCAGCGGCGAGCTCAAGGCGCCGGTCGTCATCGGCCGCGACCATCTCGACAGCGGCTCGGTCGCCAGCCCCAACCGCGAGACCGAGGCCATGAAGGACGGCAGCGACGCGGTCAGCGACTGGCCTTTGCTCAACGCCCTCCTCAACACCGCCAGCGGCGCAACCTGGGTGTCGCTCCACCATGGCGGCGGGGTCGGCATGGGCTACAGCCAGCATGCCGGCATGGTGATCGTCGCCGATGGCACCGACGAGGCCGCTCGGCGGCTCGAGCGCGTGCTGTGGAACGACCCCGGCACCGGCGTCATGCGCCACGCCGATGCGGGTTATGCCGAGGCGGTCGACTGCGCCCGCGAGCAAGGCCTCGATCTGCCCTCGCTGCTCCCCGCCGCTAGTTAGAATCGGCCTCCGCGGGCGCCATCGCCGTTGAGAGGAGCGCCATCGGCCGGGCCAGCGCGCTCTGCACGGTGCTGCCGATCAGTAAGGCGAAGCACGCCACGGCGGCCAGAACGAAGCTTCCCTGCATTCGGCGCGCCAGCAGGCGGCTTCGCTCGTGATTGGTGGCGGTGCGTGCTACCGCCCGGCGCTCGACCGCGGCCGTGGGCGCCTGTTCCACCGCCACGTCGTTGAGCACCGCATTGACCCAGATCACGTCCTGCGTGCGGATGCCGAAGCGGTGGCCCTGGCTCCACGCCACCCGGCCAACGATCAGGACGTTGCTGCCTCGCTTGATCTCGACATAGCTGCCGGTGCTCGGTGGTGCGGCGCATTGCAGCCCGGCACCGCGCGAGGACAGGTTGACCAGGCAAACGTCCGACCAGGCGCTGCCATCCCGCATGCGCGCCTTGGCCAGCACCTTGACCCTTTCTTCTCGCTTCTTCTGCAAGCCTGTCCCGCCCTCGCAGCGGGATCGAAAGCCCGCCAACCCCAGGCTAGGTCGCAGGCCTCGACCGGAGCCTTATGCTTCCGTCCGGAATGGCGGAAATGGTTCGCCCGGTCGATCGAGCGCATCGGGGCTGCCGTCGATGGCTCTTTCGGGTTAGAGGGGCCGCATGCTGCCACTCGATCCAGAAGCCATCACCCTCACAACTCTTCGCGACATCTGGTCGGGCGAAGCAATCAGGCTGAATGACGCTGCCAACGACCGGATCGACGCCTCCGCCGCGGCCGTCGCGCGCATCGTAGCGGGCGGGGAGACGGTCTACGGCATCAACACCGGCTTTGGTCTTCTCGCGCAGGAACGCATCCCGCATGAGCGGCTGGCGGAGCTGCAGCGCAACCTGATCCTGTCGCACAGTTGCGGGCTGGGGGAGGCAACGCCGCGGCATGTGACCCGCCTGATGATCGTGCTGAAGCTGCTCGGCCTCGGGCGCGGGCATTCGGGCGTGCGGCGGGCGGTGGTAGACGCGCTCCAGGCGCTGCTCGACACGGATGCGATGCCGGTGATCCCCTCGCAGGGGAGCGTGGGTGCAAGCGGAGACCTTGCGCCATTAGCACACATGACCGCCGCGCTGATGGGGCAGGGCTGGATCGACCTCGCCGGTGAGCGCCTGCCCGCCGCCACCGCATTGCAGCACATGGGCCGGGCTTCGCTGGAGCTTGGGCCCAAGGAAGGCCTCGCGCTTATCAACGGGACGCAGTTCAGCACCGCGGTCGCGCTCGACGCGCTGTTCGCGGCGGAGCGGGTGTTCGGGGCCGCACTCCACGCCGGCGCCCTAGCAGTCGATGCGCTGAAGGGCAGCGTCAAGCCGTTCGACCCGCGCATATCGGCGTTGCGCGGGCAGCCGGGGCAGATCCGCGTCGCGGGCGAACTCAGCCGCCTGCTCGAAGGCTCGGCCATCGTCTCCTCGCACCATCGCTGCGGGCGGGTGCAGGATCCCTACAGCTTCCGCTGCCAGCCGCAGGTGATGGGCGCCGCGCTCGACCTGCTGGAGAATGCCGCCCGGACGCTGACCATTGAGGCTGCGGCAGTGACTGACAACCCGATCCTGTTCAGCGGCGAAGAAGGCGACCACGCCATCTCCGGCGGCAACTTCCATGCCCAGCCGGTGGCGTTCGCCGCCGACACCATCACCATGGCGCTGTGCGAGGTCGCCAGCCTGTCGGAGCGGCGCATTTCGGTGCTGGTCGATCCCAAGATGAGCGGGCTGCCGGCGTTTCTGACCGACGACGGCGGGGTCAACAGCGGCCTGATGATCCCGCAGGTCACCGCTGCCGCGCTGGTGGCGGAGAATCGCAGCCTCGCCTTCCCAGCGTCCGTCGATTCGATCCCGACCTCGGCGGGGCAGGAGGACCATGTCTCCATGGCACCGATCAGCGGGCGCAAGGCGGCGGTTGTCGCACGCAATGCGGCGGGCGTGATCGCAGTGGAGCTGATCACCGCCGCGCAGGGCGTCGACTATCATGCCCCCCTCGCAACCTCAGCGCTCCTCGGCGAACTTCACGGCAAGGTCCGCGCCATCAGTCCGCATCTTGAAGCCGACCGTTATTGGGCAGACGAAATGGCGACGCTCCAGGCGGCCGTGCTCGATGGGAGCCTCAGCGGCGGCTTTCTTCTTGGCCACTGAGCACTGAGCCACTAAGGCGCGGCCCCATGTCCATCATCGTCAGCAGCGCCTTCGACAGCGGCAATATCAAGCTCATCAAGGCAGAAGGCAGCGTCCTCGATCTCGAGATCAATCAGGACGCCCATTCCGACTTCTATCAGTGGTTCCACTTTCGCCTTTCGGGCGTGCGTGACCAGGCGCTGACCCTGCGCCTGACGAACTGCGCCAATGCCGCCTATCCGATGGGGTGGCCGGGCTATCAGGCGCGCGTGTCGACCGACCGCGAGACCTGGGTGCAGGCCGAGACCAGCTATGACAATGGCGTCCTGACCATCGACGTGGAAGTCGACAGCGACATCCTGTGGGTCGCCTATTTCGCGCCTTACTCGATGGAACGCCACCACGACCTCGTCGCCGCCATTGCCGAGATCGACGGGGTTCGCCACCGCACGCTTGGACAGAGCCTCGACGGGCAACCGATCGACTGCCTGACCATCGGCGAAGGCCCGCTCACCGTCTGGCTCTACGCCCGCCAGCATCCGGGCGAGAGCATGGCTGAATGGTGGATGGAAGGCGCGCTGGAGAAGCTCGTCGATTATGACGACCCGGTCGGCCGGGCGCTGCGTCAGCGCTGCACCTTCCATTGCGTGCCCAACATGAACCCCGACGGGTCAATGCGCGGGCACCTGCGCACCAATGCCGCGGGCGTGAACCTCAACCGCGAATGGCACGCCCCGTCGGCGGAACGCAGCCCCGAAGTGCTGTGCGTCCGCAATGCGATGGACGAACAGAAGCCCGTGTTCGCAATGGACATCCACGGCGACGAGGCGATCGCCGCCAATTTCCTCGCGGGTTTCGAGGGCATCCCGAGCCTCACGCCTCGGCAGGAAGAGCTCTACCACCTGTTCGCCAACACGCTGGAGCGGATCAGCCCCGACTTCCAGACGCAGCAGGGCTACGAACTGTCGCGCCCGGGCGAAGCCAATCTGTCGATGAGCACCACCCAGCTTGCCGAACGCTATGGCTGCCTGTCGATGACGTTGGAAATGCCGTTCAAGGATCACGAGCCGCTGGCCGATCCGATCCATGGCTGGAGCCCCGAGCGGAGCAAGAAGCTCGCCCACTCCTGCCTTGACGCGCTGCACCAGATCCTGCCCGAGCTGGAGACGAAGTAAGCTCATGCCGACCCTCGTCCTGCTCCGCCACGGCCAAAGCCAGTGGAACCTCGAGAACCGCTTCACCGGCTGGTGGGACGTCGACGTGACCGAGCAGGGCGAAGCCGAAGCGCGGGCGGCGGGCGCGTTGATGCGAGACAAGGGCATCGACCTCGACCGGGTGTTCACCTCGGTCCAGAAGCGCGCGATCCGCACCGCCAATCTCGCGCTGGACGCGATGGACCGGATCTGGCTGCCGATGACCAAGGACTGGCGGCTGAACGAGCGCCATTATGGCGGGCTGACCGGCCTCAACAAGGCCGAGACGGTGGCCAAGGTCGGCGAAGAACAGGTCAAGATCTGGCGCCGCAGCTTCGACGTGCCCCCGCCGCCGCTCGAAAGCGACAGCCCCTACGCCTCGCTCCAGCAGGACCGCCGCTACGCCGGCATCGACGTCCCCGCGACCGAGAGCCTCAAGGACACCATTGCTCGCGTGCTGCCCTATTGGGAAGCGGAGATCGCGCCTTGCCTGCAACGCGGAGAGCGGGTGCTGATCGCGGCCCATGGCAACAGCCTGCGAGCGCTCGAAAAGCACCTGTCCGGCATCTCGGACGCCGACATCACCGGGCTGGAGATTCCGACCGGCCAACCGATCGTCTACGAGCTCGACCACGACCTGAAGCGCGTCGACCGCTACTATCTGTCGGAACGCTGAGGCAAAGACTTCCGCTGTCCTACAGCTAACCAACCAGGTTAGCTTGACCGGATGCAGAACCGCACTCCCGCGCCGCGCACCAGCCGAACTGTGATCCTTGTCCCTAAGGACAGAGGCCTGGCAGATGAGCATCGATTAGGTGTGCCGAAGTCATACCGGGTGGGGTACAGCGTGCCGACCAAGTACGGTGGTACAGAAATTTGCCCAACTCACTTCATTGGCGATGTTCACCTTCTCGGCGGCCGACCTGATGTTCAGCGCAGGCTTGCAGACTTAACGACTACTTCGATGGCAAGAGCTTCAAGCCGCATCCCCTGGGAGGGTATACTCGATGCTTGGACGAGAGTTTGGCTCACATAGCAAGGCTCTGGGATGACTACCGTGCCGACCGACCCTGATCACCGACCCAAGCCAGTGGGCAAACCAGGTCAGGCGCTCGATAAGCGCCCAGAATTCCTGATCGCCATGTATGGTCATCTAATGGGCGACATCAATCGTCACATAGTAGTCGTCTGGCAAATGCTAGGCGCTCTCCGGGCCTCGATAGCCGCCTTGGTGATAGCTCAAAAGCAGGAATTACCCTCAGCTTACGCATTCCTTTTAATGGTATTCGTAAGCGCTTGGGTGATTGAGCATTTGTACGATAGCAATTACTGGTACAATCGAAACTTGGTGATGATTACCAACATCGAAAGAGTGTTTCTTACTGACGATGATCTTGAATTTATCCATCCGTACTTCGCTGAACACAGGGGCACTAACTCGTTCTTGGCTCACCTGAAGATTTAACGTAACTACACAGTCGCACTTGTACTCGGCGCGCTGACGTTTTTCACCTTACGAGACGTCACCCCGTTCCTTGATGTTCAGTCGGAGATCGACTGGCTAAACGTTGCGCCTTACGTAGCTGCAATCTGATTCTTTTGGCAGATCAGCTCCGTTTCTCTTCAATACGAGAATCAATACAAAGATTTCCTGCGCATCTCACCGGGTATAACGGTAGACCGTAAGATCGACTTCGGGACTACTCACGGCGGGCGCGCAAAGCGCTCGCAAATCTGGAAGGATAAAGCGCCCAGCTAGTTCGCTACTAAGTTTCTAGAGAACTAAATAGCTCAGCCCTCATCCCCCATCCGTAGCGCTGCAATAAACGCCTCCTGCGGGATGCTGACGTTGCCATATTCCCGCATCCGCGCCTTGCCCTTTTTCTGCTTCTCCAGCAGCTTGCGCTTACGCGTGGCGTCGCCGCCGTAGCACTTCGCCGTCACGTCCTTGCGCATCGCGCTGATGGTCTCGCGGGCGATGACCTTGCCGCCGATCGCGGCCTGGATCGGGATCTTGAACATGTGCCGCGGGATCAGCTCCTTCAGGCGCTCGACCATGCCGCGGCCGCGTTGTTCGGCGGTGCCGCGGTGGACGATCATGGAGAGCGCGTCGACCGGCTCCTCGTTGACCAGAATGCTCATCTTGACGAGGTCGCCCTCGCGCGTCCCGATCTGGTGGTAGTCGAAGCTCGCATAGCCCTTCGACATGCTCTTCAGCCGGTCGTAGAAATCGAACACCACTTCGTTGAGCGGAAGCTCGTAGGTCAGTTGCGCGCGGCCGCCGACGTAGGTGAGGTTCTTCTGGATGCCGCGGCGGTCCTGGCACAGCTTCAGGATGGGTCCCAGATATTCGTCGGGGACATAGATGGTCGCCTCGATCCAAGGTTCCTCGATGCTCTCGATCCGGTTGATGTCGGGCATGTCGGCCGGGTTGTGCAGATAGATGGTCTGCGCGTCCTCATTCTTCGAATGCGACAGGTGCATCGTGTAGACGACGCTTGGCGCGGTGGTGATGAGGTCGAGGTCATATTCGCGGGTCAGCCGCTCCTGGATGATCTCGAGGTGGAGCAGGCCAAGGAAGCCGCAGCGGAAGCCGAAGCCGAGCGCGGCGCTGCTCTCCGTCTCGAAGCTGAAGCTGGCATCGTTGAGGCGCAGCTTGCTGATGCTTTCGCGCAGTTTCTCGAAGTCGGCGGCGTCGACCGGGAACAGGCCGCAGAACACCACCGGCTGCACTTCCTTGAAGCCGGGCAGGGGCTCGGCGGCGCGGCGCTTGGCGTCGGTGATGGTGTCGCCGACGCGAGTCTGCGCGACTTCCTTGATCTGCGCCGTGATGATGCCGATTTCGCCCGGCCCGAGCTCGGGCAGCATCTGGAGCTTCGGGTTCATTGCGCCGACGCGGTCGACGAGGTGCTTGGTGCCGGCCGCCATGAAGACGATTTCCTGGCCCTTGCGGATGAAGCCGTCGATCACGCGGATCAGGATCACGACGCCGAGATACGGGTCGTACCAACTGTCGACCAGCATGGCTTTGAGCGGGGCATCGGGGTCGCCCCCCGGCGGCGGGATGCGGGTTACCACCGCTTCCAGCACTTCCTCGATGCCGATGCCGCTCTTGGCGCTGGTGAGGACGGCGTCTGAGGCGTCAATGCCGATCACTTCCTCGATCTCGGCCTTGACCTTGTCGGGCTCGGCGGCGGGAAGGTCGATCTTGTTGATCACCGGCACGATCTCATGGTCGTGCTCGATCGACTGGTAGACGTTGGCCAGCGTCTGCGCTTCGACGCCCTGCGCCGCGTCCACCACTAGCAGCGCGCCTTCGCAGGCGGCCAGGCTGCGGCTGACTTCATAGGCGAAATCGACGTGGCCCGGCGTGTCCATCAGGTTCAAGGTGTAGGTCTTGCCGTCCTTGGCCGGGTAGGCAAGGCGGACGGTCTGCGCCTTGATGGTGATCCCGCGTTCCTGCTCGATCTCCATGTTGTCGAGCACCTGGCCATGCGTCATCTCACGCTCTGTCAGACCTCCAGTGCGGAGGATCAGCCGGTCGGCGAGGGTCGACTTGCCATGGTCGATATGGGCAATGATCGAAAAATTGCGGATCAGGCTACGGTCTGTCATGTCGGCGGAGCCGCTAGCAGGGGCAGCGCCTCCTGTCATCTGGACCTAGCGGAGGTGCCCTTAGCTCGAAGCACCAATCGCTTAGGTTCCGGCTGATCGCCAGTCGTATATCGAAACTTTCCTGCCGTTCGTCGATGAACGGACGTTCAGGCGGCCGAAAGCCCTCACCCAGCAAATTCAAGATTCTCTTGGAGCTTCAATCCCATGCGTCATTCCGTTCGACTTTCGTTGTTGCTTGCCGGGGCCTCGCTCGGAACGCTTGCCCTTCCGGCGATGGCGTCGGCGCAGGGCGGAGCCGCCCCGCTCCCGAGCCTGGTCAAGGACGTGAAGATCCCCAACCAGACCTTCAAGCTCCAGAACGGCCTCACCGTCATCGTCCACGAAGACCGCAAGGCGCCCGTCGTCGCGGTCAGCGTATGGTACAATGTCGGCTCCAAGGACGAACCGCAGGGCAAGACCGGTTTCGCCCACCTGTTCGAGCATCTGATGTTCAACGGGTCGGAGAACCTGCCTGACGATTATTTCAAGTACACGACTCAGATTGGCGCCACGGATCTCAACGGCACCACCAGCTTTGACCGCACCAATTATTTCCAGACGGTGCCCAAGGCCGCGCTCGACAAGGCGCTGTTCATGGAATCGGACCGCATGGGCTATCTGCTCGGCGCGGTGACGCAGGAGAAGCTGGATAACCAGCGCGGCGTCGTCCAGAACGAAAAGCGGCAGGGCGACAACCGTCCGGGCGGGCTCGTCCAGTATGAGCTGTTCGGCAATCTGTTCCCGGCCGGCCACCCGTATCACCACACCCCGATCGGCTCGATGGCCGATCTCGACGCCGCGAGCCTCGCCGACGTCCAGAAGTGGTTCACTGACAATTACGGGCCGAACAATGCGGTGCTGGTGCTGGCAGGCGACATCAACGCTGCCGAAGCCCGTCCGCTGGTCCAGAAGTATTTCGGCGCGATCAAGCGTGGGCCCGTGAACGTGCCGGCGATGGCTGCGGTGCCGGCTGCCAGCGGCAAGACCATCGTGATGAAGGACCGCGTTCCCACCGTGATCCTCAGCCGCACCTGGGCGATCCCCGGCATGCTCGACAAGCAGACCGCCGCGCTGGAGCTTGGCGGCTCGGTGCTCGGCGGCCTCGCCAGCTCGCGCCTCGACAATGCGCTGGTTCGCAACGAGAAGCTGGCGGTGCAGGTCTCGGCCAGCGCTTCGCCGCAGCAGCGCGTGGGCCTGTTCCAGATCCAGGCGACCGTTCGTCCCGGTGTCGACCCGGCGCAGGTCGAGAAGCGCCTTGACGAGATCATGGCCGACTTCATCGCTCGCGGCCCGACCCGCGAGGAGCTGAGCCGCGCCGCGACCACGGAAGTTGCCGGTACGATCAGGGGCCTGGAACAGGTCGGCGGCTTCGGCGGCAAGGCCGTCGCGCTGGCGCAGGGCCAGCTCTATGCCAATGACCCGAACTGGTTCCGCAAGCAGCTCGACGAATATGCTCGGGTGACGCCGGCGCAGGTCCAGGCCGCGTTCCGCCAGTATCTGACCGCCGCCCCGCTCAAGATCCGGCTCGAACCGGGCGAGCGTCCGGCCCCCGTCGAGCCCAAGGGCCCGACCGCGCAGAAGGGCGTCGGCACCCCGCCGCCGCCAACCAAGCGCGACGTGCCCCCGGTCGGTAACTTCGCCGCGCTCGACTTCCCGACCATTCAGCGCGCGACCCTGTCGAACGGCATCCGCATCAATTACGCGCAGCGCACTGCTGTGCCGGTGACGACGATGGCGATGACCTTCGACGCCGGACAAGCGGCCGATGCGCCGAACCAGCGCGGTCTGCAGGGTCTGACCCTTGGCCTGATCGAGGAAGGCGCGGGCAATCTTTCCAGCCAGCAGATCGCCGAGCGTCAGGAAGAACTGGGCGCCAGCATCAACACCAGCTCGTCGCTCGACCGCAGCACGGTGATCCTGTCCGCCCTGTCGGCCAATCTCGCCCCCAGCCTCGACCTGCTTGAAACAGTGGTCGAGCAGCCGACCTTTGCTCCGGCGGAGCTGGAGCGGGTTCGGGCACAGGCGCTGACCGGCATCGCCGCCCAGCAGCGTGACCCGAACGGCATCGCTTCTCGGATCATCCCGAGCCTCGTCTGGGGTGCCAACCACCCTTATGCCGTCGTCGGCAACGGTTCGGCCGATGCGGTGAAGGCGTTCACCCGCAACGACATCGTCGGCTTCCAGCAGAAGTGGCTGCGTCCGGACAATGCGGAGATCTTCGTCGTCTCCAACCTGCCGCTGTCACAGCTGACCCCGCAGCTCGAGCGCCGCTTCGGCACCTGGGCCGCACCGGCCGGCGTTGCCAAGGGCACCAAGCAGTTCGTGGCCGCCCCGGCGCGTCCGACCAGCCCGACCATCTACCTCGTCAACGTGCCGAGCGCGCCGCAGTCGGTGATCGTCGCCGGCCAGGCGACCGGCGTCGATCCGCGCGGCGACATCATCGCCACGCAGGCCGGTAACGAGGTGCTGGGCGGTAACTTCCTGTCGCGCATCAACACCGACCTTCGCGAAACCAAGGGCTGGAGCTACGGCGTCCGCAGCAGCTTCGACGTCGCGCAGGGCGGCGTCGGCTATGCGATCACCGCTCCGGTCCAGGCCGACCGCACCGGCGACTCCATTGCCGCGCTGAACAGCCAGGTCACCGACCTGCTGGGCGGCAAGGGCGTCACCACCGACGAACTGGAGCGCCTGGTCAGCAACAACGTCAACACGCTGCCGGGCCGGTTCGAGACCTCGCAGGCGGTGCTGGCGGCGATGATGTCGAACAGCCTGCTCGGCCGTCCGGACGATTACCAGGAGCAGCTCGCGGCCCGTTATCGCGCCCTCAACCAGGGCGGCATCGACACCGCGCTGCGAGGCGCGATCGATCCCAAGGGCTTCACCTGGCTGGTCGTTGGCGACGCTGCCAAGGTCAAGCCGCAGCTCGACAAGCTCGGCTACCCGGTGCAGGTGATCGAAGCGAAGTAAGGCGTCAGCCTCACTAGAACGAAGGCCCGGGGCAGTGATGCTCCGGGCCTTTCTCGTTGAAGTGTCAGCCGAGGCGGGTGACGTGGCCCATCTTGCGCCCGGGCCGCGCTGCGCCCTTGCCGTAGAGGTGGAGCGCGGCGTCTGCGTCGGCGGCAAGCTCGGGCCAGCGGTCGACCTCGTCACCGATGAGATTGTCCATCGTCAGTTGCGGCGAACGAAGCGCGGTGCTGCCGAGCGGCAGACCGGTGATGGCGCGGATATGCTGCGCGAACTGCGACGTGGCGGCGCCCTCGATCGTCCAATGGCCGCTATTGTGCACCCGCGGCGCGATTTCGTTGACCAGTGGTCCATCGGCGCAGGCAAAGAACTCCACCGTCAGCACGCCGATATGCCCGAGCCGCTCGGCAATGGCGCCCGCCTGCCGACGCGCTTCGGCAACCTGGCCCCCGATCAGCGCCCCGGCCGGAAGCTCCGAGCGGCGGAGAATGCCATCCTCGTGCATGTTGCGGGTCGACTCGAAGAAGGCGAGCGAGCCATCCTCACCACGCGCCAGCACGACCGAGAATTCGGACTCGAAGGCGATGGCCTTCTCTGCGACCAGCGGACGGCCTCCAAGCTCTTGCCAGACGCGCTCCGTGTCACCTGCCGAGCGAAGCCAGCTCTGGCCCTTGCCGTCATAGCCGTCGCGCCGCGTCTTCAGCACCAGCGGGAGACCAAGCGCCTCGACCGCCGCAGCGATGTCGGCCGGGCCATCCACCTTGCGCCATTGCGCTGGCCGGCCGCCCGCTTCCTCGACGAAGCTCTTCTCGGCGCAGCGGTCTTGGGCGATGGCGAGGCTGGCAGTGTCCGGACGCAGCTTGTCGGCGATGGTTGCGAGTGGTCCGACTGGAAGGTTCTCGAACTCGTAGGTGACGACGTCGCAAGCGGCGGCGAAGCGCTCCAGCGCCGCCACGTCGTCGAAGGCAGCGCGGGTGAAGCCCGCCGCCACGACCGCCGCGCACGGGCGCTCGTGCGGGTCGAACACATGGACCTTGTAGCCGAGCGGCGCCGCGGCCAGCGCCAGCATCCGGCCGAGTTGGCCGCCGCCGATGATTCCGATCGTGCCGCCGGGCGCGATCACTCAGGCGTTTCCGTCACCGATTCGGTCTGCGCCGCTCGCCACGCATCAAGCCGGCCGGCCAGTGCTTCGTCCGACAGGGCTAGGATCGAAGCGGCGAGCAGGCCGGCGTTGATCGCGCCCGCTTTGCCGATTGCCAGCGTGCCGACCGGCACCCCGCCCGGCATCTGCGCAATGGACAGCAGGCTATCAAGCCCCGACAGCGCCTTGCTTTCGACCGGAACGCCCAGCACCGGCAGCGGCGTCATCGATGCGGCCATACCCGGCAGATGGGCAGCCCCGCCCGCGCCGGCGATGATCAGCTTCAACCCGCGCGCCTTCGCGCCTGTTGCATAATCGTACAATCGCTGGGGAGTGCGGTGCGCCGAGACCACTTTTGCTTCATGCGGAATGCCAAGCTCCTCGAGGATCGATGCAGCGTGACGCATCGTTTCCCAATCGGACTGGCTGCCCATGATGATCCCGACTTCCATCTGCCCCTCATCCGAACCGCGACGAGGCCCGTATCTAGAAGCCGTCGCCCTTTGTGTCACCCGCTCCCAAAAAGGTTTGATCTGCGTTATGGCTAGCTTCGCCACCGACGGGATGGTGTGATCGCATGAATGACGGCAACGAGGTCCTGAGCGAGGATCCCACCGCGCTGTGGGCCGAAATAGCGCGCCTTCGTGCCACGGTTGCGCGGCTCGAGCGGCAGGTCGGCGAACTCGACCGGTTGGCGCATCACGATCCGCTGGTTCCCCTGCCCAACCGCCGCGGGTTCGAGCGGCAGCTTGCCGGGCTGATTGACCGGCTCGAGCGCTATGGGGATTCGAGTGCGCTTCTGTTTATCGACGTGGACGGGCTGAAGATGGTCAACGACAGCTATGGTCATGACGCGGGCGATGCGGCGCTGATCCACGTTGCCGAACTGCTGATTGGCGGCGTCCGGCAAAGCGACACGGTGGCACGGTTTGGCGGCGACGAATTCGCGATCCTGCTGGAGCGGGTCGACATCGAACAGGCGACCGAGACCGCGGCGCGGCTGACCGACCGCATCGCGGACACCAGCTTCACCCACGAAGGGCTCCCCATTCCCTTGTCGGCGGCGATCGGCATTGCCGAAATTCGCGTCGGCGACACGCCCGAAGTCGTGCTCGCCCGCGCCGATCGCGCCATGTACGAGCAGAAGGCCGCCGCCTAGGCCGCTGCGGCTTTCCGCTTCCACCAGCGTCCGCGCGGGCCGCCGCTGTTGAGCACCGAGCGGCGGAACCAGGCCGCCGCCAGCTTCAGGATCAGCGCTACCCACAGCCCTTGCCAAAGCAGCGCCGCCAAATGGGGCAGCACCGCTTCGTCGAGCGCCGCGCGCGCGATCATCGCAAATGGCGAAGAGAGCGGGAAAGCAGTCGCCGCGATGCCGCCCGAGCCATGAGGATCGCTGATCGCGAGACTGGCGAGCAGCAGCAGGACGACCTGGCCCATGGTGATCGGCATCGACAGGATCTGCACTTCACGCGCCGTGCTCGCCTGCGCTCCGATGCCGAGGAAAGCGGCGCCGATCAGCAGGTAGCTCATTGCATAATAGAGCGCGCCAAGGGCGAGGAACAACGGCCAGCCCACCGCTGGCGCCGGAAGCATGGCGAAGATCCCCGGCGCGAACAGCAGCAAGAAGCCGAGCGCGACGCTCAACCACACCGCAATTCCGGTCAGGCTCATCACCAGCATCGCGAACAGCTTGCCGATAAAGATGGATTCGACCGGCACGGCCGCAGCCAGGACCTCGATCACCTTGTTCGATTTTTCCTCGATCAGCTGGCTCAGGAGCATGCCGGACAGCAGCAGGGTGAGCAGGAACAGCAACGCCTGCCCGCCCCGCGCAGTGACCTCGCGGGCGTTGCGGGTTGCACCCGCGGTCTGCCTGACCTCATCGACCTTTAGCTCGGCCAGCGGAGCGGCTCCGGGCTTGGCGCGGTCGAGCAGCAGGCGCAACTGGCCGACCAGCGGGTCGTTGGGCCCGATCTTGCCGGTGATGCGCGGCGTTCCGAACGGATCGCTCAGCACCGCCGCCACCGGCTCGACCTGAGAGCGGAGCAGGGCTGCCGGCGTGGCGCCGGGCGAGGTGGGCCGAAGTTCCACGAATCCGCCGCTGCCGGGCAGCGCGACGAGTTCGGAGCGGGCCTCGGCCAACCGGACATATTCGGCGCCAGTCGCGATCACTGCCACCCGCACCCGCTCGGAATCGCTCGCCACCTTGGCGCCGATCCCGCCGAAAAGGACGCCGAGCAGGATCGGGAACAGCGGCCCCAGCAGGAAGAAGAGGAAGGAGCGGCTGAACACGGTTGCGGTGTAGTCGCGCCGGGCGATTACGAAGGCGGCCTGGAGCTTGTTGAGGCGGCGGTTCATGCCGGTACTCCCTTGCCCATTTCGGCGGCAGCCGAAGCGCCTGCAATCGCGACAAACGCGTCGTGCAGACCAGGCCGCTCGATCGACAGCGTGTCGATCCCCGCACCGCCGTCGATCAGCGCGCGAAGCAAGGGCTCGGGACCGCCGTCGGGAAGCTCAAAGCGCCATTCGCGGCCGACCTGTCGCGCGCCGTCCGGCAAGGCGGCGCGCCAGGCGCCATCTTCGGCCCGGGTCTGCAGCCGCACCACCGGGCGTAGCCGGTCGCGTGCCTCGTCCACCGCGCCGGCGAAGGCGACCTTGCCGCCCGCGATGATCGCGATCCGCTCGCACAAGCGCTCGGCATGGGCGATGACGTGGGTCGAAAAGATGACGGTGGCGCCCGCCGTCGCCTTGGCCCGGATCAGCGCTTCCAATTTCTCCTGATTGATCGCGTCGAGTCCGGAAAAGGGCTCGTCCAGCACGATCAGGCGCGGACGGTGAACCAGGGTGCCAAGCAACTGCACCGTCTGCGCCATGCCTTTGGACAGGGTGCGGATCGGCTTCCCCTCCCATTCCGCCAGCCCGCGTTCGGCGAGCAGGACCGTGGCCCGGCGACGCCCTTCGGCGAGCGGCAGCCCGCGCAGCGCGCCCATAAAGGCGATCGCCTCCCGCGCGTTCATCGCCGGATAGAGCCCGCGCTCCTCGGGAAGATAGCCGACCTCGCTGGACGCAGCGATCGGCTGCGCGTGGCCGAGCAGCGAGCGGGTGCCGCTGTCGGGATCGATGATCCCGAGCAGCATGCGCAAGGTCGTGGTCTTGCCCGCGCCGTTGGGGCCGAGCAGGCCGAAGATGCTGCCGGCGGGCACCGTCAGGCTGACCCCATCTACCGCGCGCTTGGTCCCGAATGTCTTCACCAGCGCGCGCGCTTCCACTGCCGCCTCGCCGCCGATCTTCTGTTGCAGCACTCGTCTGGTCTCCGGCTTCTGACGCCTGTAGTGGGTCCAAGTGCTTGGAGCGGCAAGCCTTAAGGAACAGATACGGGCCGAAGCCGAGCGCCTCGGTTTCGTCGCGTGCGGCTTTGCGCGTGCCGATGCCGTTCCCGAAGCGGGCGAGCGCCTGCGCGAGTGGCTGGCCGACGGGCGGCACGGTGCAATGGGCTGGATGGAAGAACGCGCCGGCCAACGCGCCCATCCGCAGGGGCTGTGGCCCGAAGCCAAGAGCGTGATCGCGCTGGCGATGAGCTATGCGCCGGGGAGCGATCCGCGCGCGCTCGAAGGCTCGCCCGACCGCGGCCGGATCAGCGTCTATGCGCAGGGCGCCGATTATCACAAGACGGTGAAGAAGGCGCTGAAGGCGCTTGCGCGCTTCATCGTCGACACGGTTCCGAGCGAACTCAAGGTGTTCGTGGATACCGCGCCCGTCATGGAGAAGCCGTTATCGGCGGCGGCCGGGATCGGCTGGCAGGGCAAGCACACCAATCTCCTATCGCGGACCCACGGCAACTGGCTGTTCCTTGGCGTCATCTTTACCGAGCTGGAGCTGGAGCCCGACCCGCCCGGCCGCGATCATTGCGGCAGCTGCAGCGCCTGCATGGTCGCTTGCCCGACCGGCGCCATCGACACCCCGCGCCGCCTCGATGCGCGCAGGTGTATTTCCTATCTCACGATCGAACACTCGGGCCCCATCCCGCTCGAATTCCGCGAGCTGATGGGCAACCGGATCTACGGCTGCGACGATTGCCTCGCCGCCTGCCCATGGAACCGCTTCGCGAGCCAAGCGCAGGCGCATCGCGCCTTCTTGCCGCGCGCCGCACTGGCAGCGCCGGCGCTGGCCGACCTCTTGAAGCTGGATGACACGAGCTTCCGGGAGCTGTTCTCCGGCAGCCCCATCAAGCGGATCGGCGTGAAGCGTTTCCTGCGCAACTGCCTGATAGCAGCAGGCAACAGCGGCGATGTGGGCCTGCTCGGCCAGGTCGATGCGCTGCGCGGCGACGAGGATCCGGTGGTAGCGGAAGCGGCCGGGTGGGCGGCCGAGCGCCTCAGCGCGTAGAAAGGCTCGCGACGCAGCCTTCGACGCTCACCGTCTCACCCGTGCCCGGCCGGCGTGCATCGGCGTGGAGCACGGTGGCCGCGCCCGAGCCATTCACCGGCGGATAGAGGTAGGTGTCGAGCACGCAGGTCGCATTCTGCCATTGCAGCTTGAGCCCAGCCCCCTCGCGCACCCGGAACGGGGCGGGGCCGAAGCGCCCCAGCAACTCCGCTTCGTTCAGCCCGCTGAGATTGGTTCGGGTGATCGGCGGGGTCGGCACGCCAGGCGTCGGGGCAGGGGTGGGCCTGGGAGCAGTGGAACAGGCGGCCACGAACAGGGCGGCAAGCGGAAACAGGCGGCGCATGGAAGAGGCTTTGTCATCCTCGGCAAGGGGTGGCAACCTTGGCGCCGATAGCCCTGACCTTCCCTGAACGGCCGGATGCGGGTAGGGCGCGCGCCACTTTCCCCTGCTTCAGGACACTCCATGACCGCTCCCCCCTTTGACGTGCTCGCCATCGGCAATGCCATCGTCGACGTGATCGCCGACGCCGACGACGCCTTCCTCGAGGCGCAGGGCCTCGACAAAGCGTCGATGCGGCTGATCGACGAGGCGGAGGCCGAGCGGCTCTACGCGCTGATGGGTCCGGGCCGCGAAGCGAGCGGCGGGTCGGCCGGCAACACCGCCGCGGGCCTTGCCGCGCTGGGCATCAAGACCGCCTTCATCGGCCAGGTCGCCGACGACCAGCTCGGCGGGATCTTCGCCCACGACATCCGCAGCCTTGGCGTCGCCTTCGACACGCCCGCGCGCAGCGATGTCGGTGCCACCGCGCGCTGCCTGATCCTGGTCACCGCCGACGCGCAGCGGACCATGAACACCTTTCTCGGGGCCGCGCAGATGCTGTCGCCGGACGCGATCGACCTCGACGCCGTGCGCGATGCGGGGATCCTCTACCTTGAAGGCTATCTGTGGGACCCCGAAGTGCCGCGCGCCGCGATGGAGGCCGCCATCGCCGCCGCACGTGAGGCTGGCCGCAAGGTCGCCTTCACGCTCAGCGACACCTTCTGCGTCGACCGTCACCGTGACGGCTTCCACCGCCTGCTCGATGAAAAGAAGATCGATATCCTGTTCGCCAACGAGGCCGAGCTGGCGGCGATGACAGGCGAGAGCGACTTCGAAGCGGGTCTCGCCGCACTCTCGACCAAGGTGCCGGTGCTCGCCGTCACCCGCAGCGAACAGGGTGCGGTCGCCGTCTCGGGCTCGGAGCGCGCCTCGGTCCCGGCCGAACCGATCGAGCGCCTGGTAGACACCACCGGTGCAGGCGACCTGTTCGCAGCCGGCTTCCTCGCCGGCCAGGCCCGCGGCCTCGGCCTCGAAGCCTCGCTTCGCCTTGGCGCCATCGCTGCCGCCGAGGTGATCCAGCATTATGGCGCTCGTCCAGCAGCCGACCTCAAGGAGCTTGCGGGCGACCTCCTCTAAGCCCCCACTCACAAGCGCAAAGAAGAAGGGCCGGTGCAGCGCTGCACCGGCCCTTCTTCTTTGGCCGAAGCCCGCGCGCTTTAGTCGCGGGTCACGGTGCCGCCATCAGGATTATCTTCCGGATAGTAAGGCATCTCGCCATCGGCAGTGACCGCATGGCCCTTGCCGAGTTCCGAATGGCTCAGGCCGTAGACGAAATACAGCACGCTCATCGCCACCATGTAGATGGCGAAGTACATCAGGATGTGCGCCGGCACGCTGGTGATCAGGTACAGGCACGACACGATGCCGAGGATCGGCAGCACCGGATAGAATGGCACCTTGAACCCGCGCGGCAGGTCGGGTGCGGAGCGGCGCAGATAGATCACCGACAGACAAACGATGGCAAAGGCCGCCAGCGTCCCGACCGACGTCGCGTCACCCAGCACGTTGATGTCGAGGAAGCCCGCCGCGACAGCGGTGAGGAGGCCAACCAGGATGGTGTTGATGTGCGGGGTCTGGAAGCGCGGGTGAACCCGGGCGAAGACCTTGGGCAGCAGGCCGTCGCGGGCCATGGTGTAGAAAATACGCGTCTGCGCATACATCAGCACCAGCACCACCGAGGTCAGGCCGATGATCGCACCGATCTTGATGATCTTGGCGAGCCAGCTCCACTGCGGGCCGAAGGCGTCGACCACGACCGCGACCGGATCGGGCACGTTCAGGGTGTTGTACGGCACCAGCAAGGTCATGATCGCCGCCACCAGCATGTAGATGACGGTGCAGACGATCAGGCTGCCGATGATCCCGAAGGGCATGTCGCGCTTCGGATCCTTGGCTTCCTGGCCCGCGGTCGAGACCGCTTCGAAGCCGATATAGGCGAAGAACACGATGGAGGCGGCACGCATGATGCCGTCGACCCCGAACTCGCCCGGACCGGTATTCTCCGGAATGAACGGGGTCCAGTTGGCCGCCGTCAGCGCGGGGAGGTTGCCGAGCACGATCAGGCCGCCGACGACGATGAAGGCGGCAAGAACGCTGACCTTGATGAAGACGATGAGGTTGTTCACCTTGGCCGATTCAGACACGCCGACCACCAGCAGGGCGGCGAGCGCGAGGCAGATCAGGAACGCGGGAAGGTTGAACAAGGTCACGACTTCCGCACCGTTGACCAGCACCGGCGCGCCGTCACGCATCAATGTGTAGCCGGCGGGCCCAGTGAATTGCGGCGGGATGACCAGCCCGAAGTCGCCCAAGAGACTAACCACGTAGCCGCTCCAACCGACCGCGACGACCGAGGCCGCCAAGCCATATTCAAGCAGCAGCAACGCGCCCATGATCCAGGCGACGAACTCGCCCAGCGTCGTGTAGCCGTAGGTGTAGGCCGAGCCCGAGACGGGCAGGGTCGAGGAGAGTTCGGCATAGCACAGGCCGGCGAACGCGCAGACGATGCCCGCCACCACAAAGCTCAGCAGCACGGCCGGGCCAGCGTGAAGCGCGGCGGCGCTGCCGGTGCGGACAAAGATGCCCGCGCCGATGATGCAGCCGACGCCCAGCAGCAGCAGGTTCCACTTGCCCAGCGTCCGCTTGAGCTCGCTCGACGCGGACTCCTGCTGAACCTGTGCGATCGACTTGCGGGCGAACATGCGCCCCATCAGTGTCTTCTTTGGCGCTACACTGGCCATGAAGGCTCCCCCGAGAACTGGATAAAGAAATCGGCCGGGAGCCTAGCGGCTAGTTCCGCCTGTGCAATCCCTCTGTCACATAGAGGGCTCTCAGCGCGCCAGCATCGGCCCCAGCGGCTGTCCGCCGAACAGGTGCACGTGAAGATGCGGCACTTCCTGCCCCGCCCGCTTGCCGGTGTTGGCGAGCAGGCGATATCCTCCGGGCTCCGCGCCCACTATCCGCGCCGTCTCGCCGATCGCCCGCACGAAGCCGGCGATCTCCGCTTCCGACGCATTGGCCGCGAAGTCGTCCCAGCTGACGTAAGCGCCCTTGGGGATCACCAGCACGTGCACTGCGGCGGTGGGATTGATGTCGTGGAAAGCCAGCGCATGGTCGGTCTCCAGCACCGTCTTGGCCGGCAGCTCGCCGCGCAGGATGCGGGCGAAGATGTTGCTCTCGTCGTACGGCTGCTTGTGATCGATAGGCATGAACGCGTTTCCCGGTTGACCCTGTTGGGCACCTCGCTACCAGTTCGGGCCATGGCCGACGAGAGTCCAGAAAGCCTGATTCCCTATGACGAGATCGTGCAGGAAGCGCTGCGCGATGTGGTCGGGAGAGTGCTGTCCTCCGTCGAAAAGGGCGGCTCGTTGCCCGGCGGCCACCATTTCTACATCACCTTCCGGACCCGCATGCCGGGGGTCGAGATCCCCAAGCATCTCGCTCAGCGTTTCCCGGACGAGATGACCATTGTCATCCAGCACCGCTATTGGGACCTCCACGTCGCACCCGACTTCTTCACGGTGGGGCTGAGCTTCGGCGGTGTTCCCGCGACGCTTCGCGTCCCCTTCGCGGCGGTGACCGACTTCGTCGACCCGGCGGTCGATTTCAGCCTCAAGTTCCAGGCCAACGGGGCCGAGAACGACGGCCACGAAGAGCATGACGAGCCCGAGAATGACGCGCCCAGCGCCGTCCCGGTGGAAGACGGCTCCAACGTCGTCTCGGTCGACTTCACCCGCAAGAAGTAGGGCCGCGTGCCGCCGGGCTTGATCCGGCCCCCGCCATCCTCTTTAGCGCTCTCCGACAGCTAACAGGCAGCCCGCGTGAGCCGGGCGACGGAGAACGCATGACCAACACCCGCACCGAAACCGACAGCTTCGGCCCGATCGAGGTTCCGGCCGACTGCTATTGGGGCGCACAGACCCAGCGCAGCTTCGGCAACTTTCCGTTCGGCGAGCGCGAGCGGATGCCGATCCGCCTGGTTCATGCCCAGGCGATCGTGAAGCAGGCAGCGGCGCGGGTGAACCGCAAGCATGGTCTCGACGGCAGCCTCGCCGACGCGATGGAAAGCGCCGCTTCGGCGATCATCGCGGGCCGCCATGACGACCAGTTTCCGCTGACCATCTGGCAGACCGGCAGCGGCACCCAGACCAATATGAACGTCAACGAGGTTATCGCCGGCATCGCCAACGAGGCGCTCGGGAGCGGCAAGGGCGGCAAGAGCCCGGTCCATCCCAATGACCATGTCAACAAGAGCCAGAGCTCGAACGACAGCTTCCCCACCGCGCTTCATGTCGCGGCGGTGCTATCGGCCGAGCAGCAGCTCTATCCCGCGCTCGAGCGGCTGACCGCCGCGCTCGACGCCAAGGCCAAGGATTGGGACCGAATCGTCAAGATCGGCCGCACCCATACCCAGGACGCCACCCCGCTGACGCTCGGGCAGGAATTCTCGGGCTATGCCGCGCAGCTGAAGTCTTGCCGCGCCCGCATCGAAGGCGCGCTGGAAGGTAACCTCCGCAAGCTCGCCATCGGCGGCACCGCGGTCGGCACAGGCCTCAACGCGCCCGAAGGCTGGTCCGACGACATGTGCCAGGCGATCAGCGACATCGCCGGCAGCCGGTTCGAGCCGGCCCCTAACAAGTTCGCCGAAATGGCGGCGCGTGACGGCCTGGTCTTCTTCCACGGTGCGCTCGCCACGCTGGCGGTTGCGTTGACCAAGATCGGCAACGACATCCGCTTCCTCGGGAGCGGCCCGCGCTCGGGCCTTGGCGAGCTCAGCCTGCCGGAGAACGAGCCGGGCAGCTCGATCATGCCGGGCAAGGTCAATCCGACCCAGGTCGAAAGCCTGACGATGGTTTGCGCGCAGGTGATCGGCAACGGCCAGGCCGTGACCATCGGCGGCATGCAGGGCCATTTCGAGCTGAACGTGTTCATGCCGCTGATCGGCTCCAACGTGCTGCGCTCGGTCGAGCTGCTCAGCATCGCAATGGTCAGCTTCGCCGAACGCTGTGTCGAGGGCATGACCGCCAACGAAGATCACATCGCGGAGCTGGTCGGCCGCAGCCTGATGCTGGTCACCGCGCTCGCGCCCGAGATCGGCTACGACAATGCCGCCACCATCGCCAAGCACGCCCACAAGAAGCGCCAGACGCTGAAGGAAGCGGGGCTCGAACTCGGCCTGGTCGACGCCGAGACCTTCGACCGCGTGGTCCGGCCGGAAGCAATGATCGGGCGCTAAGTCCGTCCCCTCGCAACGCTCATGCGGGCGCCACGAGTCGCCCGATTGACTCTGTTCGCGGACTCGCGCGAATAAGAACAAAAGTAGAACATGAGCGTTGCGAGTCGTGTGGAACGAGGTCTTCATCTCGTCGCCGGCGGGGGTTCCCGCGCGGCTGAAGAAGGACGTGCGGAAGCGCGGCCCCCGGCCGTGGCCATGCCGCAGCCGGCGGGCGCGACCCTGTCCGAACTGTTCCCCGCATCGCCTCGCGATGCCGGCTGGACCGGCTTTGTCCTCCACCATCTCGACGCTCCCAAGCCCGTGCTGTGGGTGCAGGAGCGGATGGCGATCCTCGAAGGCGGGCGGGTCCATGCCGCGGGTCTCGGCCCCCTTGGCGCCCAGCTCATCCATGTCGAAGCGCGCGACGCTAAGGCGGCCTTGTGGGCGATGGAGGAGGGCCTCCGATGCGCTGGCCTAGGCGGAGTGATCGGCGAGTTGTGGGGCGACCCCCAAGCGCTCGACTTCACCGCCACCCGCCGGCTGGCGGTGGCGGCGGAACGGTTCGGGGTCGCCTGCTGGCTGATCCGGATGCAGGGCGCGGCGAACCTCAGCGGCGCGCGCGAACGCTGGCGGCTGGCAAGTGCGCCCAGTGCGCCGCACCCCTTCGACCACAAAGCACCGGGCAGCCCGCGCTGGACTGCCGAGCTGTTCCGCTCGCGCTTGCGGCACCCCGGTTCATGGACGGTTGGCGATGACACGGCGGATCTGCTCCCTGTGGCTACCCAACCTGCCGATCGAACGCTGGGCCAAGAACAGCGCCGCGCCTGACGAAGCGCTGGCCCGGCCCCTGGTCCTCACCGTCGAGGGCCGCCACGGCCAGCTGATCCACGCCGTTACCCCTGCCGCGGCGGAACGCGGGGCCTGGCCCGGCGCCCGCCTCGCCGACGCCCGTGCGCTTGATCCCGCGCTCGAAGCCGAACCCGCCGACGTGGCCGGCGAAGCCGCGTGGCTCCGCGCCGCCGCGCGCTGGGCCAGCCGCTGGTCGCCCCTGGTCGAGGTCGACGGCACCGACGCCCTGCGGCTCGACGTCACCGGCATCGCCCACCTGTTCGGCGGCGAAGCGGCCTTGCTCGCCGACATGGAAGCGCGGTTCGCCGGCATGGGGGTCAGCAGCGCGGCCGCCATCGCGCCCACCGCCGGCGCCGCCTGGGCGCTCGCCCGTTACGGCCACGCGGCCCGCCTTGCCGGCGCCGACGAACTCCCCCGCATCCTCGCTCCCCTGCCGGTCGCCGCGCTGCGCCTGTCGCCCATGGCTACTCACATGCTGGTCCGCCTTGGCCTCAAGCAGATCGGCGACCTCGCCGGTGTGCCGCGCAAGTCGCTCGCCCGCCGCTTTCCCAAGGACGAGCATCCCCTCGACGCCCTCGACCGCGCGCTCGGCCGCAAATCCGAGCCGCTGACCCCGCTTCCCGACGATCCGCCGCCACGCGCCCTGCTCCCGCTCAAGGAACCGGTGGTCCACGAGCAAGCCACCGCCGAAGCGCTCGGCCAGCTCGTCCCCCGCCTCGCCGCCGAGCTCGAACGCCGCCAGCTCGGCGCCCGCCACCTCGCGCTCACCGCCTTCCGGGTCGACGGCAGCCTCGGCGAGGTGGAGGTCGCAACCTCCATTCCCAGCCGCGAACCCGCGCACCTCCATCGCTTGCTGTCGGGCATTCTCGAGCGGCAGGGGATCGACCCCGGTTTCGGGATAGACGCCTTCGCGTTGGAAGTGCGCTGGTGGGAACGGCTCGATGCGGCGCAGGACGCGCTGCTGGGCGAAGCCTCGGGTGAACTCGCGGTCGCCGCGCTGATCGACCGGCTGAGCGTTCGCTTGGGACCCGCCAAGGTCCGCCGCCCGGCCCCGCGCGAGAGCCATCTCCCCGAACGCGCCGCCGGCTGGGTTGAAGGCATCGCCGCGCCTCCCCCCAGCGCCGGGCCCCAAGCCGACGATCCCACTCGCCTGCTCGACACGCCCGAGCTGATCACCGTCGTCTACGCGACCCCCGAAGGCCTGCCGCGCCGCTTCATGTGGCGCCGCCGGGTTCACGACATCGCCCGCGCACAAGGTCCGCGGCGGGTATCGCCCGAATGGTGGCGCGAGCGTTCCACCGCCCGGCTGCGCGATTATTACAAGGTCGAGGACATGAGCGGGCAGCGCTTCTGGATCTTCCGCGAAGGCGTGGTCGGCGACGGCCGCGGCGGCGCACCTTCCTGGTTCGTCCACGGCCTGTTCGCATGAGGCCTGTTAGCGTGAGGAGGGGCCATGCCTGAACAGGAAGGCTATGCGCGGCGCCGCCTCGAATGGCGCGAAGGCCCGCTCCCGCCCATCCCACCCGCGCCGTTCGTCGAACTCGGCGTCACCACGCCTTTCTCCTTCCTGCGCGGCGCGTCCGACGCGCTGGAGCTGATCCCGCAAGCGATGAACCTCGGCATGGACGCGATCGGGGTCGCCGACCGCAACACGCTGGCCGGCGCGGTCCGGGTCCACAGCAATGCCAAGACCGCGGGCCTCAAACCGCTGATCGGCTGCCGGCTGGTGGTATCCGCCCCGCTTGCCGCAACCGGCACCGTGATCCCGCTCCGCGCCGAAGCCCCGGCTGACACCCCGCCCTCGGCCGAGGTCGAACTCCTCGCCTACCCCCGCGACCGCGAAGGCTACGCCCGCCTGTCGCGCCTGCTCAGCCTCGGCCAGGGCGCCGCGATCAAAGGGGAATGCGACCTCACCCTCGCCGACGTCGCCGCCCATGCCGAGGGCATCGCCTTCATCGCCTGGCCGGGCGAGGATCTCGACCGCTTCGAAGCGCAGCTCCCCACCATCCGCGCCGCACTGCCCGAGCTTCGCCACGTCGCCGCCACTCATCTCTACCGCGGCGACGACCTCGCCCGGATCGAGCGGCTCGACCGCCTCGCCAAGTCGTTCGGCGGCACCATCCTCGCCTCCAACGACGTCCACTACCACACGCCCGCCAAGCGCCCGCTGCAGGACGTGCTGACCTGCATCCGCGAAAAGACCACCCTCACCGAAGCCGGCTTCCGCCTCCACGCCAATGCCGAGCGGCACCTCAAGGGCCCGGAGGAAATGGCCCGCCTGTTCGAACGCTGGCCCCATGCGCTCGCCGCCACCCGCGACTTCGCCGACGCGCTTCACTTCAGCCTCGACGAACTCAAATACGAATATCCGCGCGAAAGCGTCCCCGATAACCTCAGCCCCCAGGCCCACTTGGAAGTGCTGACCTGGGACGGCGCCGACGAGCGCTACCCGGGCGGCGTCCCCGACAAGGTCGCGGCCCAACTCCGCCACGAACTCCAGCTGATCGAGAAACTGAACTTCGCTCGCTACTTCCTGACGGTCCACTCGATCGTCGCCTTTGCTCGATCGTGCGAGCCGCCGATCCTGTGCCAAGGCCGCGGTTCGGCCGCCAACAGCGCGGTCTGCTATTGCCTGCAGATCACCGCGGTCGACCCCGCCGACACCGACCTTCTGTTCGAACGCTTCATCTCGGAAGAGCGCAAGGAGCCGCCCGACATCGACGTCGATTTCGAGCATGAGCGGCGCGAGGAGGTGATCCAGCACATCTACGAAAAATACGGCCGCGACCGCGCCGGCCTGTGCGCCACCGTGATCCACTATCGCCCGCGCTCGGCCATCCGCGAAGTAGGCAAGGTGATGGGCCTGTCAGAAGACATTTGCGCCTCCATCGCCGGGACCATCTGGGGCTGGGGCGAGGACGTAACGGAGACTCACGTCAAGGAAGCCGGGCTCGACCTTTCCGACCCCCATCTCGCCCGCACCATCCGCCTGGCCGAACAATTGATCGGCATGCCCCGCCACCTGTCGCAGCATGTCGGCGGCTTTATCCTGACCGAGCGGCCGCTGATCGAGACCGTGCCGGTCGGCAACGGCGCCATGCCCGACCGCACCTTTATCGAATGGGACAAGGACGACATCGAGGAGCTCGGCATCCTCAAGATCGACGTGCTGGCGCTCGGCATGCTGACCTGCATCCGCAAATGCTTCGGCCTGATCGACGAAGTGCACGGCCGCCCGCTCGATCTCGCCACTGTCCCGCGCGAGGAGCCACGGGTCTACGACATGCTGTGCACCGGCGATTCGCTGGGCGTGTTCCAGATCGAAAGCCGGGCGCAGATGAACATGCTCCCGCGCCTCAAGCCCCGCTGCTTCTACGACCTGGTGATCGAAGTCGCGATCGTCCGCCCCGGCCCGATCCAGGGCGACATGGTCCACCCGTTCCTGAAGCGCCGCCAAGGCAAGGAGCCGGTCGAATATCCGCGACCCTCGCCCGATCACGGCCCCCCCGACGAGCTCGAACGGATCCTAAAGCGCACGCTTGGCGTGCCGGTGTTCCAGGAACAGGCGATGAAGATCGCGCTCGACGCCGCGAAGTTCAGCAGCGCCGAGGCCAACCAGCTCCGCAAAGCCATGGCCACCTTCCGCAGCCGCGGCACCATCGACCTCCTCCAGGATAAGATGGTCGAGCGGATGGTCACCCGCGGCTACGAGCGCGAGTTCGCCGAACGCTGCTTTCACCAGATCCGCGGCTTTGGCGAATATGGCTTCCCCGAAAGCCACGCCGCCAGCTTCGCTCACCTCGTCTATGTGTCGAGCTGGCTGCGCTGGCGCTACCCCGCCGCCTTCGCCTGCGCGCTGCTCAACAGCCAGCCGATGGGCTTCTACGCCCCCGCGCAGATCGTGAAGGACGCGCAGGCGCACGGTGTCCCGGTGCTGGCGATCGATGTCAACGAAAGCGGCTGGGATTGCAGCCTGGAAGCGCCGCCGGGTGCCCGGGGCAGGGGGGGAGACACCGCGCTTCGTCTCGGCCTTCGCCAGGTAGAGGGGCTGCGCGCGATGGACGCCGCCCGGGTGGTCGCCGGCGCTCCTTACAAAAGCGTTGAGGAGCTGCACCGCCGCGGCGGGGTGCCGCCCCATGCCATCGTCAAGCTCGCCGAGGCCGACTGCTTCCGCTCCATGGGGCTCGACCGCCGTCAGGCGCTGTGGGACGCCCGCGCGCTGCGGCCGGTGCCCGAGCTTCCGTTGTTCGCCGCTGCCCGCACCCGCGAGGAAGGGGAGGAGCGGGAGAAAGCGACGCTCCCCGCCATGCCGCTCGCGGAGCATGTGGTCAGCGATTACCAGACCACCCGCCTCAGCCTGAAGGCGCATCCCATGCAGTTCCTGCGCGATCATTATGCGGCGCGCGGCTTTGTCCGGGCCTGCGACCTGCGCGACATGCCCTATGGCAAGCGCGTCAGCCTTGCCGGGCTGGTGCTGATCCGCCAGCGGCCGGGCAGCGCCAAGGGGGTGTGCTTCATCACGCTGGAGGACGAGACCGGAACCGCCAATCTCGTGGTCTGGCCCGATGCCTTTGCCGCGCAGCGCCGGATCGTGATGGGCGCGCGGCTGATGGTGGTCCACGGCCTTGTCCAGCATGACGAGGCTGTGTGCCACCTCATCGCCAGCCGCTTGGAGGACGACAGCCTGCGCTTGCGTGATCTGAACGACGGCCAGACGCTCGACCCCCGGGTCGGACGCGGCGACGGCGCTGGACCCAGCCGCCCGCCCATGGCCCGCCACCCGCGTGAAGCGGAGGTGATTCCCAAGGCGCGGGTGATCAACTGCCCGACCTATTAGCGCGCTTGCAAAGTAGGATTGCGGCTGGTTCAGTTCGGCCTGCGGCAGCACGCCGCGCAGGAGACGACCGGGCCGTCAGAAAAGGCCCGCCCTATGTGAATTTCGAGAACTTCGCGTGCGGGATCGCCACAATCCCGCCATTGTTGAGCAAGCTTGAAGCAAGACTCCATCGGTTAAACAGCAGCTTATGCGCACATTGATTCTTTCCCTTGCCGCCAGTGTCATGCTGGCCGTCCCGGCTGCTGCTGCTTCGGCCAGCCCGCTTGAGGGACTGTGGACCAACCCGAAGAAGTCGGTGGTGGTGCGGATCGCGCCCTGCGGTAGTGCGTGGTGCGGCAAGGTCGTCAGCGCCACCGCGCGCGAGGAAGCCAAGGCGGCCAAGTACGGGATGGATGAGCTCGAGGGCGAGCAGATGCTGACCGGCCTTCGTCCGGCCGGTGCCGGCCGCTGGAAGGGGCAGGTCTTTGTTCCCAAACTCGGCCGCAAGGTCGGCAGCACGGTAACCATCGCCTCGCGTAACCAGATGAAGGTGTCAGGCTGCTTCGCCGGGATCATCTGCAAGACCCAGCTCTGGACTCGTGTCAGCTAGGCTTTGAATGGCGTCGCCGCTTGGGCTAGCGGCTGACTCATGACCAAGCCCACCATTCTCGTCACCGGCGGCGCCGGTTACATCGGCAGCCACGCCGTTCTCGCCCTCCACGATGCCGGCTGGCCGGTTGTGGTCGCCGACAACCTCTCCAACGGCCGCCGGGAAGCGGTGCCGGAGGGCCTGCCGCTGGTCGAGGTCGATGTCGGCGACGCCGCGGCGATGGCTGACCTCTTCGCCGCCCATCCGATTGCTGCGATCATGCACTTTGCCGGCTCGATCGTAGTCCCGGAAAGCGTCAGCGATCCGCATTATTATTATCGCAACAACACCGTCGCCAGCCACAGCCTGATCGGCGCCGCGATGAAGGCGGGCGTCCGCCACATCCTCTTCTCCTCGACCGCCGCCACCTACGGCGCGCCGGAGACGGTGCCGCTCGACGAGGACAGCGCGACCCGACCGATCAACCCCTATGGCTGGTCCAAGCTCATGACCGAGCAGATGCTTCGCGACATCGCTGCCACCGGCGCCTTCAACTATGGCGCGCTGCGCTACTTCAACGTCGCCGGCGCCGACCCCCAGGGCCGCTCGGGCCAGGCCAGCAAGGGCGCCACTCACCTGCTCAAGGTCGCCTGCGAGGCGGCGGTCGGCAAGCGCTCCCACGTCGACGTGTTCGGCACGGATTACCCGACCCCCGACGGCACTTGCATTCGCGACTACATCCACGTCTCCGACCTCGCCAGCGCCCATGTGCTGGCCCTGGAAGCGCTGATGGCGAGCCCGGCAGAAAGCTTCACGCTCAACATCGGCTACGGCCGCGGCACCTCGGTGCTGGAGATGCTCGACGTGCTTGACGAAGTGAACGGAACGCCCGTCCAGCGGGTGATGGGCGAACGCCGGGCCGGCGACCCGCCGCAACTGGTCGCCTCCAACCGCCGGTTGGTCGAACGCCTCGGCTGGGTGCCTCGCTTCGCCGATACCGCGACGATCATCCGAAGCGCGCTCGAATGGGAGCGCCGCCTCGTCAGCTAAGGACTAATCGTTGCGCCCCATCACCTTCGCCGCTTTGCCTTTTGCCTTTGCGCTGATCGGCGCTTCCCAGCCTGCCACCACACTGCCCCAGATCAGTGCCGCCGAGCGGGTGAAGGCGCACGTCACCTTCTTGTCCAGCGACCTTCTCGAAGGGCGGGACACCGGTAGCCGCGGACATGAGATTGCCGCCGGCTATGTGGTGAGCCAATTGCAGGCGCTGGGTCTGAAGCCGGGCGGGGACAAGGGCAGCTGGTATCAGCAAGTGCCCTATCGGCGGGCGACGCTGGATGGCGTGGCGACCGCGAGCTTCACAGCCCGGGGCAGCACCACGCCGTTGACGCAGGGCACCGATCTTTCGGTGCGACCGAACCTCGTCAGCAAGGCAGTCAAGGTGAACGCCGGGCTGGTGTTCGTCGGCTACGGCATTGCCGACCCGGTTTTGGGCATCGACAACTACCGCGGCGTCAATGCCCGCGGCAAAATCGTGGTCGCCTTCAGCGGCACCCCCAAGGGCGTGCCCAGCGACATCGCGGCGCATCTCAACCAGGTGAAGGCGCAGACCGCGGCGGCACGCGGCGCCGTCGGCTATGTCGAGATCACCGCCAACCCCGCGGGCAATTGGGGGCCTCTGGCGATGGGAGCCGGGCGTCCAGTCACCACCTGGGCCGACGGCAAGGGCGGCTCTGGGCAGGGCCGCGCCGCAACGCTGCTTCGCATGAGCTTCAGCAAGGCGACCGCCGAACGCCTCTTCGCGGGGGCCCGCCAGACCCTTGCTGCCGTGCAAGCCGAGGTGGCCGCCGGGCGGCAGCCCAAGGGCTTTCCGCTGACCGGCCAGTTGCGGGTCGAGGCGAGCAGCAAGTGGGAAGACTTTACCAGCCCAAACGTGGTTGCGGTTCTACCCGGCAGCGATCCCAAGCTGTCGAATGAACATGTCGCCCTCATGGCTCACCTCGATCACATCGGCGTACGCAAGGGCGCCAAGCCGGGCGAGGACGCGATCAACAACGGCGCGCTCGACAATGCGAGCGGCGTGTCGACCATGCTGGAGACCGCGCGGTCGTTCGTCGCCTCGGGGCAGGCGCCCAAGCGCAGCCTGCTGTTCCTGGCGGTGACCGGCGAGGAGATCGGACTGACCGGCGCCGACTATTATGCGGCCAACCCGACGGTTCCCTTGCCGAGGGTCGCCGCATTGGTGAACCTCGACATGCCTCTCTTGCTCTATCCCTTCCGCGATGTGATCGCGTTTGGTGCCGAGCACAGCAACATCATCAAGGCGGTGGATGCCGCCGGTGCCGCCATGCAGGTCACCGCCACGCCCGATCCGATGCCCGAGCAGGGCCTCTTCACCCGCTCGGACCATTACCGCTTCGTCACTCGCGGCGTGCCGAGCGTGTTCCTGATGACCGGCTATGCCAACGGCGGCGAAGCGCAGTGGAAGAAGTTCCTCAGTGGCTGCTATCACCATCCGTGCGACGAGGTCGGTCAGGGGATTGACTGGGACGCCGCAGCGCGCTTCGGCGAGCTCAACTATCGCATCGCCCGGCAACTGGCCGATGCGTCTGATCGCCCGCGTTGGTACGCAGACAGCTATTTCGGCCGCACCTTCGGCGGCGCCCAGCCCAAGCTCACCCGCTGAGGCGAACGATGGAGCAGGAACCGACGGTCATCCACTGGAAGGACCTGCTCCTTATCGTTCTCCTCTGCTTCATCCTGTTCGGGACTTTCTGGCTGGCGCTTGAATGGGCGGCGCGGCAGTGGTCGCTCGACTGGCTGCATGAGCGCGGCCGGCGCGGGGACGTCGCCACGTTGCTTGCTGCACTGGGCGGATCATGGGTCGCCTTCCGGATCGCCTCCGCCCTCGGGTTCAAGCCGGTGAAGCGCCCCAAGAAACTTGACTCGGACCGACCCCTCCCATAGGGGCGCTGGCCGAAGCCCTCCGGGCGTCAGCTGACAACCAGACTAGAAAGACGGGTCCACCCGCCATGAAGATTCGCAATTCGCTCAAGAGCCTCAAGGACCGTCACCGGGACAACCGCGTGATCCGTCGCCGCGGCCGGACCTACGTCATCAACAAGACGAACCGCCGCTTCAAGGCGCGCCAGGGCTAAGCTGAACCGGGCTGAAACAGGCCCGCTCGCTTCGTCTCTGAAATAATGCGGTCCGTCGTCAGTGGCGGTTCATCTGGCGCGCACTATATCAGCTTCCACGATGGGAGCCGATTCGATGAGCATGTTTGTCCGCACCACCTTTGCCACCGCGATCATCGTGGCTGGGCTCGGGTTTGCTGCGCTGCCTGCTTCCGCGTCGGCGCAGGCGAACAGCCAGGGCTGCGTGTCGCCGCCAGGCATGAACTACATGATCTGCAACGGTCAGCGCGTGCCCAAACCCGGCAACCGGGTAGCGACCGCCAATGGCGGCTGGCGCGAAGAGACGAAGCAAGGCAATTGCATCGTGGTTCGCGAAAAGACCGCCACGGGCGAGTTCAAGGAAAGCCGCCGCTGCGATTGATTCAGCCGGGGTCGGTGCTAGCCGGCCTTGGCGATCCCGCGCTCCGTCCGCCCGCTCGGGTCGGCGGCAATCTTGCATTCCGGCAGCTGAAAGCGCGCATTGTCCGTGCACGGCCTGACCTGAGCGCTGCCGTCCGGGCCGACGAAGATACCCCAGCTGCGCTTGTCGTCGCAGTCCGCCTGCCACATCGACAGCTTCTTATATTCGGTCACATAGCCCGACCGCACCACCCGCTTGCAGCGCAGGCCGCTCGCGAGGATCGCGCGCTTCAGCGCAATGTCGCGGTTCATGTCGTCGAGCTGGTGGAGCGCGTTCTGCTCCTCGCTGCGAACTGCAATCTCCTGCTGGTTGGTCGCCGGCTGACCCCCGCCGCCCCCACAAGCGGCAAGACTAAAGGCCGAGAGGGCGATCAGAGCCAGACGCATTCTCACTTCTCCTCCTCAAAGGCGATCGACACCGAAGCTGCGGCAGTCTTGGCGGCGGCCACTGCCTGTTCGATACTCGCCGCCCGGGCCAGTGCGACGCCCATGCGCCGACCGACCAGGGTCTCCGGCTTACCGAACAGCCGAAGGTCGACCGGAGTTTCCGCGGTACTCATGCCAAGCGCTTCGCCGACCCCTTCGAAACGGAAGCGGGTAGCGGCGTGGTCGGCAAGGATCACGGCCGAGGCGCTTGGACCCCGTTGCACGATCGGCCCAAGCCGCAGCCCTAGAATGGCGCGCAGGTGAAGCTCGAACTCGCTCGGCTCCTGGCTGATCAAGGTCACCATGCCGGTATCATGGGGCCTAGGACTCAGTTCGGAGAAGATGGCGCGGCCGCCAGCAATGAAGAACTCCACTCCGAACAGCCCGCGTCCGCCCAGCGCCCGAACGATGGACGCGGCCTGCTGCTGGGCATCCTTCAGCACGTCGGGCGTGAGCGCGGCCGGCTGCCAGCTTTCGCGATAGTCGCCCGCTTCCTGTCGGTGCCCGATGGGCGCGCAGAAGTGGATGCCGTCCGCCGCTGCCACTGTCAGCAGGGTGATCTCGCTGTCGAAGCGGATGAACTCCTCGACGATCGCCAACGGCCGGTCGCCGCGCATCTTCTCGATGGCGTAAGCGAAGGCGGTTCGGACTTCGTCGAGCGTAGTGGCGGTGCTCTGGCCCTTGCCGGACGAGGACATAACCGGCTTGATCACGCAGGGTAGGCCGACATGGCTAGCGGCGGCCAGGGCTTCTTCTTCGGTCGCGGCAAATCGATAGCGGCTGGTAGTAAGGCCGAGTTCTTCGGCCGCGAAGCGGCGGATGCCGTCGCGATTCATCGTCAGTTGCGCAGCGCGGGCGGTGGGCACGACGTGCCAGCCTTCACTCTCCAGTGCCGCCAGAGTGGCGGTGTCGATCGCCTCAATCTCGGGCACGATGAAGTCGGGCCGATGCTTCTCGACCGCCGCGCGCAACGCTGCGCCATCGAGCATGGAGAATACCTCGGCCGCGTCCGCGACCTGCATGGCGGGAGCGTTGGGATAACGATCGCAGGCGGCGACCTCGCAACCGAGGCGTTTGGCGGCGATCGCCACTTCGCGGCCGAGCTCGCCCGACCCCAGCAGCATGAGCTTGGCAAGGAACATGGCGAAGACGCCTACCGCAAGCGCGCAGACCGCGATAGGCTGCGTCCATGAGCCTTCTCCTTGCCTTCGCCGCCGCCCAGGCCGCCCCTGCCGCTGCCAAGCCGCTCACCCCCTCCGAGATCGTCGCCCAGTCGCCGGCGACGGCCTGGCGCGAGGTCCGGCCCGAAGACCTGCTGGTGATCGACTATCAAGGTGGCGGACGGACGATCATCGAGCTAGCACCGGCCTTTGCGCCGGTGCACGTCGCCAATATCCGCGCGCTGGCGGGTGCGGGCTACTGGAATGGAGCAAGCATCTACCGGGTACAGGACAATTACGTGACCCAGTGGGGCGTCAACGAAGGTGGGCCGCCGGTGCCCGCGACTGTCGTGAAGAGGCCGCCCGCCGAATATGATCGCTCGGTCCGCGGGCTGACCTTCCGTCCACTCGGCTATTCCGATGCCTACGCGCCCCGAGTCGGACACACGATGGGCTGGCCGGTCGCGTGGAACCCGGCGACAGGCCGCGCGAATCTGACGCATTGTTACGGCATGGTCGGGGTCGGCCGCGATATGGCGCCCGACACCGGCATGGGCGGCGAGCTCTATGCCGTGATCGGCCATGCGCCCCGGCATCTCGATCGCAACATCGCGCTGGTTGGGCGAGTGGTGGAAGGCATCGAACAGATGTCGGCGCTTCCGCGAGGGACCGAGGCACTCGGGATCTACAAGACCGGAACGGTGGCGCGGATGATCGCGGCGGTTCGGCTCGCGTCGGCGATGCCGGCAGCGGAGCGGCCGCGCTTCCAGGCGATGAACACCGCCAGCCCGGCGTTCTCAAGCTATGTCCGAGCGCGGGCCAATCGCAAGGACGCCTTCTTCAACATTCCCGCGGGCGGGGTCGATCTATGCAATGCGCCGGTGCCCGTCAGACGGACACCGGCGCCACAGTCCGCGCGTTAGTCGTCCCCATACGGTAGGCGCGGCGGCGTCGCTGCGCCCCTTCCCTTTCACCGTGGGGACGTGGGGTTACGCCGCCCAGGCGTGTCCTTGGTTGCGGTTGCGGTGCTGGATGACCGCGGGTCCGTTGTGATGACGGGTGCTGGCTTCGGCGAGCGGAAGGGCAGTGGCGCAGAACGCGCATTCGGCGCTCATCCGGCCGATCAGCCAATGGGTCCGCCCGCAGCCGGGGCAATGATTCACTTCATGTTCGCGATACACGGCGTGATACCCACGCCCCTTGGGATCGTGTTTCAGGCCCAGCTCGCCCAACGTCGGGAAATTGGTCATGATTCTGCAATCCTTTCAGCCCGGCACAACGGCGCGGAAAGGACGATGGTTCCGCTCGGATCGTCGCAAAGCCCCTTGTCAGATTGCCCGTAGTGCCGTCGCGGGACGGGCTCGAAGCGCCGGCCAAGCTGCTGCCAATGCAGTCAAAATCGCTACCAGCATGCCGGCGAGCGGAAGGGCGAGCAGCGACGGCCAATCGGGTTCGAACGGCAGCTCGAACAGCCAGCTGACCACCCCGTGAGCGGCCACCGTTCCGGTCACAAAGGCGAGCGTCACGATGCCCCCCGCCATTGCCGCGAACTCGATCCCCTGTGCCGCGAGCACCTGGCCGCGAGTAGCTCCGACCAACTTCAGTAGAACGCTTTCGCGCATCCGGGTCCGGCGCGTCGCTGCCACGGCGCCGGCAAGCACGGTCACGCCGATCAGGATGGCGACGAGGGTCGCCAGCCGGATTGCATTGTCGAGCCCTTCGAGGATGGTGGTGACCTGCGCCACGACATCGCTGACCCGGATGGTGCTGACCATCGGCAAGTTGGCAGCGAGCGCGCGCTCGAAAGCGAGGGTCGACGCGCCGCGCTCGGGCGAGGCGGTCGCCATTAGCGTGTAGGGCGCCTGCTCGAGCGTGCCGGGGGCGAAGATGATCGCGAAGTTGAAGCCGAGGCTGCGCCAGTCGATCGTCCGGAAGCTGGCGATCCGCGCTTCGATGGGCGAACCAAGCACCGCGATGGTGATGGTGTCGCCGATCTTGAGGTTCAGCGCCCGCGCCGCTTCGATGTCGAGGCTGACCAGCGGCGGCCCGCGGTAGTTGGTCGGCCACCACTTGCCTGCGACCACCTCATTGCCTTCCGGCAGCTCGCGGGCGAAGGTCAGGCCGCGGTCCCCGCGCAGGATCCAGGCCCCTTCGGGGATCGACTTGAGCGCCGAGACGGGCTGACCGTTCAGCGCCGTTACCGGACCGCGTAAGGAGGGAACAAGGCGAAGCTCGGCGCCCGGCAGGTCACGGGCGGCGAGCGCCCGGTAGCGGGCTTCTTCCGCAGCCGGAATATCGAGCATGAACAGGGCGGGCGCCTTGGCGGGGATCGAGCCGCCAAGCTCCGCCCGCACGCTGCCGCCGATGCCGGCAAGCGCCACCAGCAGCGCCAGGCCAAGGCCCAGCGCGACACTGAGGCGGACGGTGGCGGCGCCCGGGCGGTGCAGCGCAGCGAGGCCGAGCCGGGTGATCGGTCCACCGCGGGCTCCGAAGCGGCGAGCCGCAAGGGCGAGCAGCTTGCCCGCGCCGGCAAAGACGAAAGCAAGCGCCAGACCGCCGGCAAGCGTTGCGGCGGTCACCAGCGCATTGCCGGACGTCAGGATCGCCAACGCTGCGACGCCGGCGCCGGCCACCAGCGGTACGATGAGGTCGCGGCGATCGATGCCTCCCTCGTCGACGTCACCGCGCAGTACGGCAGCAGGGCGCGCTCGGGCGGCACGGGCCAGCGGCACCCAGGCTGCTGCCAGAGTGACCAGCAGTCCGAATAGAGCGGACTGGATGAGCGCCCCCCATTGCGGGGTCGGGTCGGGGGCGACTGGCAGCAGGTCGGCAGCGGCGCGACCGACGATGGCCGGAACGGTGGCGCCGACCGCAAGGCCCAGTCCGACCGCAACGAGCGCCAGCAAGGCAACGCTGGTTCCCAGCATCAGTGCCAAGTCGCGGGTTCGCGCGCCGTGAACCTTCAGGATCGCGATGGTCGAGCGACGCGACGCAGCAAAGGCGCTGGCTGCCGACGCGATGCCGATGCTCCCGATACCAAGCGCGCCGAGTGCGATCAGCAGCAGCATCTGTCCGGTCCGCTCGGTGAAGCGCCGGGTTCCCGCGGCGGCCTCGCCTTTGTCGGTGACGCGCCAGCCGCCTTCGGGGAAGCGCTTCTGGAAGCTAGCGCCGATGCCTTCGGACGAAGCGCCGGGCGGAAGCGCGATACGGTAGCTGCTGGTGTAAAGGCTGCCCGGCTGCACCAACCGCGTGGCGTCAAGACCGGGGCGGCTGACCAGCACCGGCGGGGCGAGCGCAAAGCCGGAGGGCGCCGGCAGTTTGTCGATGATCCCACTCACCCGAAGGTCAGCGAAGCCGATGCGGAGCGGACTTCCGATACCCAGTGAGTAACGCTCAGCCAGTTCGCGCCCGATGGCGGCGTCTCCGGCTGCGTCAGGCATCCGCCCGGTCGTGAGCGTGACCTTGCCTGCGGCCGGCCAGACATCATCCACACCCGACAGGTCGACCAGAGCCGTTTGGCCGCCAATCTGTGCCGTGCTGCGCAGGGTAACGCTTTCGCGCACCGTGCCGAGGCGGGCGATGGCGGCAAGTTCCTCCGCCGTTGCGCTTCGCTGCGCCACGCTCAGCGCGAGATCGCCGCCAAGCAATTCGCGGGCCTGCCCTTCGATGGTCGAGGAAATCGCGCTCGACAGGCTGGTGACGGCGGCGAGACCGGCCACCGCAATGGTCAGGCAGGCGAGCAGCAGCCACAGCCCGCCGATGCCTTGCGCAAGGTCGCGTCGCCCGAGCTTCAGCCCCGCGCTCATCCGGCGAGGAGCCCGTCGGCGATACGCAGGACCCGCCCGGCACGTTCGGCGACCGCAGGATCGTGGGTGATGACCAACAGGCCGGCGCCCGCTGCGGCGACGCGATCGAACAAGAGGTCGATGATCCGGGCGCCCGTCGCCGCATCGAGATTGCCGGTCGGCTCGTCCGCCAGCAGCAGGTTCGGCGCCGGAGCCGTGGCCCGCGCAATCGCAACGCGCTGTTGCTCGCCGCCCGACAGCTGCGTCGGATAATGATCTTCACGTGCCGCAAGACCAACGGCGGCAAGCTCCGCGCTTGCTCGGGCTCGGGGGTCGGCGGCACCGGACAGCTCCATCGGCACCATGACGTTCTGCAGCGCGGTCATGGTCGGCAGCAGGTGAAAGGCCTGCAGCACCACGCCAATCGACCGCCCCCGAAGCCGTGCCAACTGGTCCTCGCCGAGCGCGCCCATGTCTTCGCCCAGCACGCGGGCGCTGCCTGACGTCGCCCTCTCGAGCCCCGCGATGACCGACATCAGAGAGCTCTTGCCCGAGCCGGACGCGCCCAGCACCGCCACCGTCTCGCCTTCCTCGATGCTGAGGCTGATGCCGCGCAGGATCTCGGTGCGGGCAGCGCCCTGGCCAAGGGTGAGGCGGATGTCGTCGAGCTGGATGAGGGGCTGGGTCATTACGGCTCCAGCTAGGAAGCTTGAAGGGCAGCCACAATGGCCTAGATGGTTAGGGATGCTTCGCTGGTTCCTGCTTCCCGCCCTTTTCGCCGCCCTTCCGGCGAGCGCACAGGTCCCTTCGTCGAACGGCGAGGGCCCGCTGATCCTTGCTTTCGGAGACAGCCTGACCGCCGGCTACGGTCTTGGCCGCGGACTCGGGTTCGCACCGCAACTGCAGGACGCGTTGCGTCGCAATGGCATCAAGGCTCGGGTCCATGATGCGGGCGTGTCGGGTGACACCACGGCCGGCGGCCGGGCGCGCCTCAGTTGGACGCTTCAGCGGATGAGGGCCAAGCCTGACCTCGCCATCGTCGAACTCGGCGCCAACGACATGCTGCGCGGCGTCGATCCCAAGGTGACCGAGGCGAATCTGGACGCCATCCTCGCCGAACTCGACAAGCAAGGCATTTTGGTGGTCGTCGCGGGGATGCTGGCGGCGCCAAACCTAGGGCCGGATTACCGCCGCCGCTACGAAGCGATCTTCCCGACGCTGGCCAAGAAATATGACGCGGACCTCTACCCCTTTTTTCTGCAGGGCGTGGTCGGCAATCGAACTTTGCTGCTCGGCGACGGAGTGCATCCGAACTTCGAAGGCATCAAGCGGATGGTGACCGGCATTCTGCCGACGGTGCAGCGGGCGCTGGCTAAGGCCGTTCGCTGACGTTCTCAGCCGCCGATCTGTGCGAGCGCATCATCGCTCAGCGGTTCGGCGAACTGCGCGCCAAGCTTGCCCGCCGCCGTCCAGCGCACGATGGCGCTCGCTCGCTCGCGGCCGGGAAGGATGAGCCACACCCGCGCGCCAACCTCATGCTCGGTGCTGGTCTCGGCCATGAAGCCTTCGCTGGAGATGTTGAGCACACGCGCTTCGGTTCCGGTGGTGCCCATTTCACGCACATGCGCCTCGATCTCGACCGCAGCGCGCGGCTGGCCGCGGCGTTCGCTGCCGGCCTGATCCTTTGCGATGCGGGCATCGATGGGCAAATCGTCATACTCCTGGAGGGTCGAACAGCGGCTTGTACCGCCCGATCGGCTGGCGGCTATGGCGCATCCGAACAGGAAAGGCCAGACCGGGCTAAGCCGTGGGGCTTATTGGACAAAGCGACCCGCAGAGGGCACGAATGTTGCCCTTCGGACACTGGAGAAATGCGTTCATCTTCGGTAACAAGGGAGCGGGGCAGAAGGCCCTTCTCGAATTGAACAAGGGTGGGTGGTGATGCGCGGGCGAGCGGCGATATCGGTGATGCTGATGGTGAGTGCCGGAACGGCGTGGGCGCAGACCCGCCCGGCGACGGTGCCGACCGTCAAGCCTGGAACGGCAATGGCCGCCGGTCAGCCCACTGCGCTTGACCCGCTGGCGCCTCGCACCGCCACCATCGCTCCGGCACCGGCCCAAGTCACCGCGACCCCGCCGGCGGCAACCGACCCGCTGACCCCGGCTCCGGTGCCCGGGCTTCCGCCGGCCGTGTGGACCGCAGCGGCCGGGGCGGACCTGCTCGCCTATGTGAAAGGGGTCGGCCAGGAAGGGCTCGATCCGCGCGATTATAACCCGGCACTGCTCGAAGCGGCGTTGAAGGGCGGCGATCCGGTGGCGATCTCTGCTGCGGCCAATACGGTCTGGCCGCTGATCGTCCGCGACCTCGCGCTCGGCCATGTCCGCGGCGCGGCGCGCGTGCAGTGGTTCGTCAAGGATCCCGACCTGCCCGAAGGCCGCACCCGCGAGCTGCTTGATGCGGCGTTAGCCGGGCGCGGCGTTGCTGCGACGCTCGACGGCCTGCTGCCGAACCACCCGCAATATGGCTCGCTCAAGAACGCGCTGGTCAAGGCGGACAAGAAGGACAGCGCGACGGTTGGCGCGATCCGGCTCAACATGGACCGCTGGCGCTGGCTGCCGCGGGACCTCGGCAATCGCTACATCATCGTCAACGTGCCGGGCGAGCATGCGACCCTGGTCGAGAACAGCGTCACCCGCTGGAAGCGCCGTGCCATTGCCGGCGCGACCAAGACCCCGACCCCGCAGCTTGCGGTTCAAGCGACGGGCGTGGTTCTGAACCCGTGGTGGGAAGTACCGCCAAGCCTGTCGGCCGAGGTCGCGCGCAAGGCCGGCTATGTTGCGGTCAAGGGCAAGGACGGCAAGGTCCAGCGCTGGCGGCAGCCGCCAGGGCCGGCGAACGCGCTCGGCAAGATCAAGTTCACCATGTACAACCCGCAGAACATCTATCTGCACGACACCAACAACCGCGGGCTGTTTGACGCGCGCTCGCGCTTTCTCAGCCACGGCTGTATCCGCACCGAGCATATCCTCGACCTAGCTGCCGAGCTGCTGTCCGATGATGGTGGCGAGTGGACCCGCGAGAAGATTGATGCGGTTCTCGAGTCGAAGAAGACAACGGCCGCGACCTTCGTGAAGCCGCTGCCGGTCTACATCGTGTATTTTTCGCTGGCGGCGCTGAACGACGGGTCGATCGTCAAGTACACCGATCTCTACAAGCGCGACGCGCCGGTGATGGCCGCGCTGAACGACCGCGACGGCGGTGCCAAGCCGGCAGTGCGAGCGGCGGCACGCTAATGAAAGAGAGCCCCGGCACAGGCGGCCGGGGCTCCTTATCTATCGTTGACGAAAGGTGCGGGCGGGAACGTCCGCTCCTTTTGTGTTCAGGCGAGCTTGTCGGCGTAGATCATGCGACCTTCGCCCAGCATCCGCATCACCTCAAAATGGCTTTCGCGGCCGAAGGCGAAGCAGCCTTCTGAGCGCCCGAGCTTGCCGTGGATGCCGATCATCTCCGGCTCGGCATACCAGGCTTGGTGCGCGACGATCGCGCGGCCCAGCGCATTGTTGTTGGTCCAGTCGAGGCCGTTGAGGCGCATCGAAAGACCATATTTGCCGTGATAGAAATCGGCAGTCGAATAGGCACCGCTCGATGTCGCATTGCTGCCGAAGTCGTTGGAGAAATTCTCGAGCCAGCCGGTGTGCCCGCGGTCCGAGCCACGGCCGTGCGCGACACGGTGGCTGGTCACCTGACCGGTTGCGACATCGACCACGTGGAAGCGCGGATCACGGCTGGCCGCCGAAAAATCGACGATGCCGATGCGATCGGTGTGACGCAGCGAAGGACGATGCCGCTCAAGCGCCGCCTTGGCGCGCGCGAACAGCTGCGGATTGACGCCGAGCGGGGCAAGCGGGGTTGCAGCCGGCGTCGCAGGCGCGATCGGGGCAGGCGCGACAGGAACCAGCGGTTCGCCAGCAAAAGGCTTCTGACCGCCAAGCAGAGACGGCAGGTCGGCCGCCAGCGCCGCTCCGGAAAGCAGCGCGGCGCCGCCACCCAGACCCAGATGGCGCAGCATATCGCGGCGATTGATGGTCACCCACAGCCCTCCTGTTGAATACGGGAACAAGGAAAGCTTATACATGACAATAGGTTAACGGGCGATAACCAAGGGCTGATCCGGGCGCGGGGCGCCACCGTTTCATCGCAGGCCGGGGCCACGGGTTGTCGAATCAACCATGCGCTGTTAGGGGCTGCCCCTTGCTGGACGACCCTTGGGCGCCCGGACAGCCGCTTTGGTCGCTTGCCTGACGCACCTCCGGGTGAGGGTAAGCGATGCCTAGCCGTCCAGTGAAGGGCGGCGTGGGCGCAACCTTTGACACATGGAGTGACGGACTTTTATGCAAATCATCGTTCGCGACAATAACGTCGACCAAGCGCTGCGCGCGCTCAAGAAGAAGCTGCAGCGTGAGGGCGTTTATCGCGAGATGAAGCTTCGCCGTCACTACGAGAAGCCGTCGGAAAAGCGTGCGCGTGAGCGCGCCGCCGCTATCCGCCGCGCCCGCAAGCTCGAGCGCAAGCGCGCCGAGCGTGAGGGTGCCCGGTAAGGCGTCCTGACGCTTTCACTTGACCCATACGGAGGCCGCCCCTTACCGGGCGGCCTTTGCATTTGTGCTTGCTGCCACAGGATGATCCACTGATGAGCGCCACCCAGGTTCCGTTCCGTCCCGTCGCCAGGGCCACCCGGCTGCGGCTTGCCTTTGGGCTGATCCTGCTGGTGATTGCCGGCGCCGCGCTGGCTTTTGCCGGAGCCGGGCAGATGGGTCCGAAGACCACCGCCAATGGGGTCGAAATCCGCACGGTCAAGGCCGGGGAGGGCGATCTCATCGGTCCTCAGGACGGCGTCATCATCGATTATGTCGGGACGCTTCCGGATGGCACCAAGTTCGACGAAGCGCAGGATGCGCCGTTGCTGGTGCAGCAGGTCGTACCGGGCTTTGCCGAGGCGCTTCAGAACATGCAGCCGAACGGCCGCTACAAGGTGCGGATCCCCGGTGAGCTCGCTTATGGCGCGACGCCGCCGCCGGGCTCGCCCATCCCGCCCAATAGCCCGCTCGATTTCGAGATCACGGTGAAGCGGGTGGTCCAGAATGCAGCGGCCCAGCTGCAGGCGCAGGGTGCGCAGCAGCTTCCGCCGAGCGCTGAAGTTCCGGCCCCGCCGCCGCCGGGCCCGGCTCCCGAACGGGGCCAGTGAAGCCACGTGAAGAGCGGCGCTCGGCGAGTTTCTCGAGCGTCACCTTCAGCGTTGCCATGATCGGGTCGGCGAGCAGCAGGCCCAGAAAGCCGAACAGCGCGCCAAAGATGAGCTGCGCCGCCAGCACGATGGCGGGCGCGAGGTCGACCGTCTTGCGCGCGATGTACGGCGGATCACGTATCCATCGATGTTCTGCACCGCGAAATAGGTGAAGATTGCCCACAGTCCCTGATCGGTGCCGGCAGAGAAGCCGACGGCGACCATCAGAATCCCCGACACGATGGCGCCGATGTTGGGGATGAAGGCGAGGATGCCGGTCAGCAGGCCCAGTAGCGCCGCCATCGGTACCCCGCCGACCGACAGCATGGCGAAGGTGAACAGCCCTTCGACGACCATTCCGACCAAGCGCCCGAATAGCAAGCGGCGAAGGGTGAAGCCTACCGACGAGAGGATGGCGTAGTAATCCTCGCGGTAGCGCATCGGCAGCATCCAGGCGACCCCGCGGTCGTAGACCTTGGGTTCGACCGCGAAGAAGATGCCGATAATCAGGATCAGAAAGGCGCTGGTCAGCGCACCGATGGCTGAGCCGACCACGCTGGTCACCCGGCCGAGGGAGCCGAGTAGCTGCTGCACCGCCGTGTCCGAGCTGCCTTCGGGGACAAGCCCGTGATCGGCCGCCCAGGCATATGCCCGCATCCCCTGCGCTTCGACGGTCAGGCGCAGTGCTTCGAACTGCGCGGCGAAGGTGGTGCCGGCATACCAGAGCACCCAGCCAAGGAAGCCGAAGCCGAGCAAGGTGACAATGGCCAGCCGTAGCCCGCGCGAAAAAGGGAGATAGCGGCCGAGCAGCCGGGTGCCGCCGTCGAGCAGCACCGTGAACACGAGGCCGCCGACGATCAGCAGCAGCGGCTGCCACAGCAGGATCACCGCCGCCACCAGCAGCAGGGAGCCGATCCATACCCATGCGCGCTGGAACTCGCGCCGGATCAGGGGATCTTGGAATTCGGCGGGACCGGGCTGCTCGACGTGAGTGTCGCTCTTGCCCTCCGCCATGCGCCTAGACGCCGGGCCGCAGGCTCGTGCCAGCGCGCCCGCCGCGCATGGAGGTCAGCCAGCTGATCGGGTTCCACCAGCTTGCATTGCCGTCGAGGCTGAAGGTGATGAACTCGGCCCGGCCACCGATATTCTCCCACGGCACCGGACCCCCTAGCCCGTTCTCGACCGGGCCCAGCGCGAAGCGGCTGTCGGCGCTGCGATCGCGGTTGTCGCCCATCAGGAAGACGTGGTCGGCCGGCACCTTCACCGGGCCGTAATCGTCGCCGATGCTCGGCCCGAGGTCGACGGTATCGTAGGTTGCACCATTGGGCAGCGTTTCGCGCACGATCGGCAGCGAGCAGGCGAAGCCGCCGCCCGCAGTCTGCACGAGGCGGCCGGCGAACTGTTCGACGCCGCACGGGGCGTTGGCGTCAGTGGGCACCATCCGGTCGGGCATGCGCTGCTGGCGCACGGGAATGCCGTTCAGGATCAGCCGCCCGCCGCGCACCTCAATGGTGTCACCCGGCAGGCCGATCACGCGCTTGATATAGTCCTCGTTGAGCCCCGGCGGAGTGACGATGACCACATCGCCTGCCTCGGGCAGCTTGCCGAACAAGCGCCCCTTCTGCTCGGGCCAGACGTGAAAGCTTGGGGATACCCACGACCAGCCGTAGGCATATTTGCTGACCACCAGCCGGTCGCCCTTGAGGAGGGCGGGCATCATCGATTCCGACGGGATGTAGAAGGGCTTGGCGACGAAGCTGTGGAACAGCAGCACGGCGACCAGCACCCAGAAGATGCCTTTGATCTCGCGCCACAGGGCGGAGTCCTTCTTGGCCTCGGCAGGCGGCGCGGCGGGCGCTTCGGGTGCCGGAGCCTGGTTGAGGACGGTCTGGCTCACTTACTTCTCCGCAATCGGCACGGCTTCAAGGATCACGAAAGCCTGTGCCCAAGGGTGGTCGTCGGTTATCGTCAGATGCACCCGCATGGCGTGGCCCGCAGGCGTGAGCGCGTCAAGCCGCTCCGCAGCGCCGCCAGCCAGTCGCAGAGTTGGCGCGCCGCTTGGCAGATTGGCGACCTCAATGTCCTTCATGAACACGCCGCGCTTGAAGCCGGTACCGACCGCTTTTGAGAAGGCCTCCTTGGCAGCGAAGCGCTTGGCGAGCGTGCCGGCGGCGGTGAACGGGCGGCGGCGGGCCTTGGCCAGCTCGACGTCGGTGAAGACGCGATTGAGGAAGCGATCCCCGAAGCGATCGAGCGAGTTCTGGATCCGCTCGATGTTGCAGAGGTCGGATCCCAAGCCGACGATCAACGCGCGCTGTCCATCAGGTCGCGCATGCGGCGGATGCTGACTTCGAGGCCGACAAAGATCGCCTCACCGACCAGGAAGTGGCCGATGTTGAGCTCGGCGAATTGCGGCACGGCGGCGATCGGAACGACGTTGGCGAAGGTAAGGCCGTGGCCGGCGTGGGGCTCGATCCCGTTCTTGGCGGCGAGCGCAGCGGCGTCGGCAAGGCGCTTCAGCTCGACCTCGCGGCCGTCCTCAGGCAGGTGTGCGTAGCGGCCGGTGTGAAGCTCAACCACCGGCGCGCCGAGGCGGACAGCGGCGTCGATCTGGGCAGCGTCGGGCTCGATGAACAGGGATACGCGGATGCCCGCGGCGCCGAGTTCGTCGGCGAAGCGGCGGAGGTGCTGAAACTGGCCTGCGGCGTCGAGGCCGCCTTCGGTGGTGCGCTCCTCGCGCTTTTCGGGGACGATGCAGGCGGCATGCGGACGGGTCGCGAGAGCGATGCGCAGCATCTCCTCGGTCGCGGCCATCTCGAGATTGAGCGGCAGCGCGATCTCGTTTTTTAGGCGAACGAGGTCGTCGTCGCGAATGTGGCGGCGATCTTCGCGGAGGTGGGCGGTAATGCCCTGCGCGCCAGCCGTCTCGGCGGCGTGAGCGGCGCGGACAGGATCGGGAAACTCGCCGCCGCGCGCGTTGCGGATGGTGGCGACGTGATCGATGTTGACGCCGAGGCGTAAGGAGCCGGCCATCAGCGGCGAAGTTCTCGAAGTTCACATAGGGCGGCGGGTCGGCAAAGGGTCCGTCCCTCGTCCTCCTGTCTCAGCCATGCGGATGCGTCATGCCCCATGCCGGGGAGATGGCATCTCAAATCCTATTGTTCAATCGACCGGCCGCGATCAGGCCGCGCGGCTGCCGGGCTTGATCGCGGGAATGGCCGCGAGCTCGGGCGGGAGGGCGTCGGCGGGGTAGGTCGGCACGTCGAGGCGGATCAGCGGCGTGAAGGGCACGCCGAGGTCGGCGGTGCCGTTCGAGCGGTCAACAAGCGCGGCAGCGGCGATCACTTTGCCCCCGGCTTCGGCAATCGCACGGATCGCTTCGCGGCTGGAGAGGCCGGTGGTGACCACATCCTCGACCATCAGCACGCGGGTGCCGGTATCGAGGCGAAAGCCGCGTCGGAGCTCGAACGTGCCGGTCGGGCGCTCGACGAACATCGCAGGCACGCCGAGCGCCCGGCCCATCTCGTGACCGATGATGACGCCGCCCATCGCCGGGGAAACCACCGCCTGGAGCTTGCTGCGCAGCTCCGGATCAATCCGCTCGGCAAGCGCGCGGGCGAGGCGCTCGGCACGAGCCGGGTCCATCAGCATCCGGGCGCATTGCAGGTAGCGCGAGGAACGCAGGCCTGACGAGAGGATGAAATGACCTTCGAGAAGCGCTTCGGCTGCCCTGAACTCGGCCAAGATTTCCTGTTCGGTCATGCGCTAGAGCTCCCTTTGGCAAGGGCCTTTGGACGAGCTTTCGCACCAAGCGCAAGAGTGGCAGAGACAAGCGCTTGAGAAGGTGGGAACCCCTGCCTATAAGGCCGCCACTTTCAGGCGGCCCGGCTGGGTGCTCCTGTGGCTTGGAATCTGTGACCGGGGTCGTGATGAAGTTGAAAACTGGGCTGATCGCGCTTGCTGCCGTGGGAATGATCCCAATGGCGGCGCAAGGACAAACGGCGGCGAATCCCACCCCGCAAGCGCAGCAGGAAGCGTCGGCCGCGACCGGCCCGGCCGCTCCGACCGGCATTGGTCAGAGCACGGCCACCACGGCCGGCCCGAACGCCGCAACGGCCAACCCGAGTGCGGCGCCGGCTGCCGGTGTTGACGCAACTGGCGCAAGCGCGGTTGCCCCTGGCGCCGCTCCTGCTGCTCCGGCTTTTGATCACGCCGCGCCAACCCCCGGAATTGGTATGCCTGACGGCCGAATGGGCCTGCAGGACCAGTTCACCCCGGTGGGCCGCGAAGCCTCGGCGTTTCACAACAACTGGCTGCTGGCGCTGTGCGCGGCGATGAGCCTGCTGGTTCTGGTGCTGCTACTTTGGGTGATGATCAAGTATCGACGCAGCGCCAATCCGACTCCGTCGCGGACCAGCCACAACACTTTTGTGGAAGTGGTCTGGACCCTTGTTCCGGTGCTGGTGCTGGTTGCCATCGCGGTGCCGTCCATCCGCTTGATCCGCCATCAATACAGTCCGCCGCCTGCCGACCTCACCGTCAAGGTAATCGGTAACCAGTGGTACTGGAGCTACCAGTACCCGGACAATGGCGGGTTCGAGATCGTCTCCAACATGCTGAAGGAGCGGAACGAAGTCGCCGCCGGTGCGCGCTTCCGTACCGACGCGGACGGCCCGCGCCTGCTGGCGGTTGACGAGCGGCTGGTGATTCCGGCCGGCAAAGTGGTGAAGTTCATCGTCACTTCCAACGACGTAATCCACAGCTTCGCCATGCCAGCTTTCTGGGTCAAGACCGATGCGAACCCAGGAATCCTCAACGAATATTGGGTCAAGGTCGATCGGCCCGGCGTTTATTTCGGCCAGTGCTCCGAACTGTGCGGCGCGCGCCACGCCTTTATGCCGATCGCCATCGAAGTGGTCGCTCCTGAGCGCTTCGCCGAGTGGGTGAGCTCAAAGGGCGGCACCATGCCTGGCGCGACCCCGGCAGCGGCCGACAGCACGGCGGCGACGCAGGTCAGCCCGGCGGCGGTTACCGCCCCGGCTCCGGCCGCCGGTGCGGCGACTGCTCCCCCGATTGCGCCGCAGCCCGCGGCCCCCGGCAACACGCAAGCGAACGTCGCCAATCGCGCGACCGACGGCACCAATTAAGATTGAACGGACCGATCCATGGCCACCACCGCTGACACGCTGAAGCTCGAGCCCGCCCACGCCGGCGGCCACGACCATGCGCATGACGATCATGATCACAAGCCGGGCTTCTTCGCCCGCTGGTTCATGTCGACCAACCACAAGGATATTGGCACCCTTTACCTGATCTTTGCGATCATGGCGGGGATCATCGGCGGCGGCATCTCGGGCATCATGCGTGCCGAGCTGATGGAGCCGGGCATCCAGTATCTCACCGGCGCGTGGCCGATCGGATCGGGCAGCGCCAACATCGACGAAGCCTATCATCACTGGAATGCACTGATCACCGCCCACGGCCTGATCATGGTTTTCTTCATGGTTATGCCGGCGCTGATCGGCGGCTTCGCCAACTGGTTCGTACCAATCATGATTGGCGCGCCCGACATGGCGTTCCCGCGGATGAACAACGTCAGCTTCTGGCTGACGGTGGCGGGCTTCTGTTCGCTGCTGCTGTCGGCGGTGACCAGCGGGGGCACCGGCCTCGGCGCAGGCACCGGCTGGACCGTCTACGCGCCGCTGTCGACCAGCGGTTCAGCCGGCCCGGCCGTCGACTTCGCCATCTTCGCGCTTCACCTTGCGGGTGCGGGCTCGATCCTCGGTGCGATCAACTTCATCACCACTATCTTCAACATGCGCGCGCCGGGCATGACCCTGCACAAGATGCCTTTGTTCGTGTGGTCGATCCTGGTCACCGCCTTCCTGCTGCTGCTGGCGTTGCCGGTGCTGGCGGGTGCGATCACCATGCTGCTGACCGACCGCAACTTCGGTACCGCCTTCTTTGACGCGTCGGGCGGCGGCGATCCGTTGCTGTACCAGCACCTGTTCTGGTTCTTCGGTCACCCCGAAGTGTACATCATGATCCTGCCGGCGTTCGGCATCGTCAGCCAGATCATCGCTACGTTCAGCCGCAAGCCCGTGTTCGGCTATCTCGGCATGGCCTACGCCATGGTCGCTATTGGCGTGGTCGGGTTCGTCGTGTGGGCGCACCACATGTTCACCGTTGGCCTCGACGTGAACGTGAAGATGTACTTCACCGCTGCGACCATGATCATCGCGGTTCCGACCGGCGTGAAGATCTTCAGCTGGATCGCGACCATGTGGGGCGGGTCGATCACCTTCCCGACCCCGATGCTGTTCGCAATCGGCTTCATCTTCCTGTTCACGGTCGGCGGCGTGACTGGCGTGGTGCTCGCCAATGGCGGCGTCGACACCTACATGCACGACACCTATTACGTGGTGGCGCACTTCCACTACGTTCTGTCGTTGGGCGCCGTATTCGGCTTGTTTGCGGGCTTCTACTACTGGTTCCCAAAGATGAGCGGGAAGCTCTACAACGAGTTCCTCGGCAAGGTTCACTTCTTCGTCATGTTCGTTGGCGTGAACCTGATCTTCTTCCCGCAGCACTTCCTCGGCCTTGACGGCATGCCGCGGCGCTACCCCGATTATCCGGACGCCTTCGCCTACTGGAACTACATTTCCACCGTTGGCTACATGATCACGGTGGTGTCGCTGGCGGTGTTCTTCCTCAACGTCTTCCTGTCGCTGATGAGCGGTAAGAAGTCGCCGGACAATCCGTGGGGCGAAGGCGCAACCACGCTGGAGTGGACGCTGTCGAGCCCGCCGCCGTACCACCAGTTCGACGTGCTGCCGAAGATCGACTGATCTCTCGCTGCATCTGAAACGAAGGGGCCCGTCCTGCAACAGCAGGGCGGGCCTTCTTCTTGGGCGCGATCAGGCGGCGGCGGGCTTGGCGACCTGGTCGACCAGGAGCGCGGTTCCGGCGAGCAGCAGCGCATCTTCGACGAAGCCCATGCGGGCCTGTCCCCAGCGGCCCATCGCCTTCAATCGCGCCGCAAGGCCGAGGTGGGCGGTGGTGACGGCGGTGAGTGCCGCGACGAGGCCGCCCGTCACCCTTTGCTCGCGCGGGGCAAGCGAGCACCTGCCGCGGCCGCGGGCAGGGAACGCGCGGTGCTGCCCTACAGCACGGTGCGGTTGGGTGCCTTCCACTTGTCACCGACCATCTCCGCCACTGCGAGCGCAAGGAGGCCGCCCGCGACCAGCTTGTTGTCGAGCAGCGGCAGCGGTTCGCTGCCCTCCGGAAGGCGGTCTTGCGCCGTGGTGATCGCCACCGCGGCAATGGGGGTGAGCGCACGCTGGCCAGCAAGGGCGCCAATGAGAAAGGAAGGAAGCACGGCCGGTCTCATGTGAGGGTTCGCAGCCTCAACGGGCGCCGGGGCGATCGGGCTCCCCGTTCCATGAGAGAGCACCGTCTCGGGGGTATTGCGAGAGGCGGGCGGCGAGCGCTATCTGGTTGAGGAATGGCGACTTCTGCCGACTATTACGCGATCCTTGGGGTCGACAGCAGCGCCGACGGTGCAGCCATCCGCCTCGCGTATCGCAAGCTGATGCGGCTGTATCATCCGGACGTGAACCGCGCCGATGAAGCGGCCGAGCAGGCGCAATCGATCAACGAAGCCTATGCCTGCCTGCGCGATCCCGACGAGCGCGCAGCCTATGACCGGCAGCGGGCAGGCCCGCGCGCGCGGGCCAAGCCCAACTTCACCGCCGGACAATGGTCGCCGCCGCGCGGCCCCGGCTGGCAGCCGCCGCGGCCCACGGCCACGGTCATCGAGGTCGAGCCGCCGCCGCACAAGATCCGGGCGAGCATCCTGATCCTCGCATTGTTCGTCACTTTCATCATCTTCGCCGCCACCTCGGCGATCCCCCCGATAGAGCCAGTGGCGCCGCCGACCGAGACGATCGACACAAAGGCTATACCGGCCGGTGAGACGGGTTAGGGCGCGACCTGCCGCGCGGTGCGGATAAGGATGGTCGGTGAAAGCATCTGGCCTTTCATGGGCCCGGTGCCCTTGTTCGGGTCGATCGGCGAAGCGAAGATCGCCTTCACCACGTCGATCCCCTCGACCACTCGGCCGAAGGGGGCGAAATCGTCGCCAAAGGGTATGGCGCCAAGCGTGATGAAGAAGTCGCTTCGCCCGGTGCCCGGGCCCGTGTTGGCGAGGAGAATGGTCCCGGCCTCGTGCTTTACTCCCGTTTTGCTCGCCGGCTCGTGCGCGATCGGTGGGTAGAGCAGTCGCACGTCCTTGGTGATGCCGGCTTGGATCAGGCCATTGTCCTCGCCGTAAGGCATGGCGCGGTAGAAGCCGATGCCGTCGTAGCGCTTGGCCGCGACATAGCGGAGGAAGTTTGCGACCGTCACCGGTGCGCGTCCGCGATCAAGCGCGAGGACGATCGGCCCCTTCTCGGTATCAAGTCGGACCTGGACGAGATCGGCTGTTGCCGGAGCCGTCGGCGAGGCCTCGGCGGGCTGCACGGCGCCGGCCGGAAGGGGCAGGGCGGCGAGGGCCAAGGCGCTGAAAGCAAGGACGATTCGGTTCTGCATGGGGTGAATGTAGGCGTGCCGCCGCACGGGTCCAGTGGCTTGCCGCAGGAGCCCGGTGTGCGGCTTCCGCCGAGGCGGAAAGCACCCTATAGGGAGCTGAATCATGAGCAGCGTTGTTTCCACCTACGACCTCCCGGCCGATTGGCGCGATCTGTTTGCGCTGACCAAGCCGCGCGTCATGACCTTGGTGGTGTTCACCGGCCTGTGCGGCCTGCTTGCGGCACCGGTGCCGATGCATCCGGTGCTGGCGTTTACCGCCGTGCTCTGCATCGCGGTCGGGGCGGGCGGAGCGGGCGCGCTCAACATGTGGTACGAGGCGGACCTCGACGCCAAGATGAAGCGCACGGCCAAGCGGCCGCTTCCGGGCGGGCGGCTGAAGCCCGAAACGGCGTTCCAGTTCGCCGTCGGCCTGTGCCTTGGCAGCGTGGTGCTGATGGACCTTGCGGCCAATCACCTCGCAGCCGGTATCCTTGCCTTCAGCATCTTCTTCTATGCGGTGATCTACACCGCCTGGCTGAAGCGCCGGACGCCCCAGAACATCGTCATCGGCGGCGCGGCAGGCGCATTTCCGCCGCTGATCGGCTGGGCCGCGGCAATGGGCAGCGTTACCCTGCTGCCGGTACTCCTATTCAGCCTCATCTTCCTGTGGACTCCGCCGCATTTCTGGGCGCTCTCGCTGTTCGTGAAGAGCGATTATGCCAATGCCGGCGTGCCGATGCTGCCGGTGACGCACGGCGTGGTGAACACCCGGCGGCAGATTGCGCTATACACCCTGCCGATGGTGGCGGTGGCGGTGGCGCCCTGGCTGCTCGGTTTGACCGGCGCGATCTACGGCGTGGTCGCAAGCGTGCTGAGCGCTGTATTCTTCGCGCTCAGCCTGCGCGTGCTGGCGAACAAGGCGACCGATCCGGCGGAAATGGGGCCCGAGAAGGCCTTGTTCAAATTCTCCATCCTGTATCTCTTTGCGCTGTTCGGAGCCCTGGTCGCGGATCGTCTCCTGTGAGCCTGCCTGAAGACGAGGTGGTGCGCGCAAGGCAGCGCAAGGCGGCGCGGGTGACCGCCATGCTGCTGTTCGCCTTTATCGCGCTGACCTTTGCCGTGACCATCGCCAAGCTGACGATAAATCAGTGACCGCAACGTCGATCGATCGCACGGAGCTTGCCGCCAAGAACCGCAAGGTGGCGGGCCGGGCGGTGCTGTTCGTGCTGTTCATGATCGGCCTCGCTTACGCCTCCGTGCCGCTTTATCGCATCTTCTGCCAGGTGACGGGTTTTGGCGGCACCCCGATGCGCGCCGATGCGGCGCCGGGCGCGCAAGCCGCGCTGGCACCAGTCGGGGTGCGCTTCGACGGCAACGTCAATGCCGCGCTGCCGTGGCAATTCGGGCCGGAAACCAACAAGACGCGGGTCGTGCCGGGCGAGCGGATCGTGACTCATTACACGGCCAAGAACCTGACCGCCCGCTCCACCACCGGCACTGCCAGCTTCAACGTGACTCCGGCGATTGCGGGGCAATATTTCAGCAAGCTCGAATGCTTCTGCTTCACCGAGCAGACGCTGACCGGCGGTCAAAAGGTCGAAATGCCGGTGGTGTTTTTTGTCGATCCCAAGATCCGCACCGATCCTGCGACGAAGCACATCGAGGAGATCACGCTCTCCTACACCTTTTACCCGGTGGAAAAGCGCGCCGAGGCCCGCTAGAGCGCGGTCCATCATCAGTTAAGCTGCAAGCTTCCGAGGACTCATGGCCGCGACCCGCAACCATCCATATCACATTCTTCCGCCGAGCCTCTGGCCGCTGATAGGAAGCTTTTCCGGCCTCGCGCTGACCGCCGGCGGCGTGCTGTGGATGCACGACAACCCGTACGGCAAGTTCGTGCTGCTGGCGGGTCTCGCCGGCGTGCTGCTGACCATGTTCAGCTGGTGGCGCGACGTGGTGCACGAAAGCCGTGCCGGCGATCACACGCCCATCGTGCAGCTTCACCTGCGCTACGGAATGATCCTGTTCATCGCGTCGGAAGTGATGTTCTTCCTTGCCTGGTTCTGGGCGTTTTTCGACTTTGCGCTGTTTCCGAGCGCGGTGGAGAGCGTCGGCGGCGTTTGGCCGCCGCAGGGAATGGCGGTTCTCAATCCCCTCGGCTTCCCGCTCCTCAACACGCTGATCCTGCTCTGTTCGGGCACTACGGTAACCTGGGCGCACCACTCCCTCATCAATGGCGATCGTGAGGGGCTGAAGAATGGCCTCCTTGCGACCATCGCGCTTGGCGTCGTGTTCAGCGCCATTCAGGCCTATGAATATGCACACGCGCCGTTCGGCTTTGTCAGCGCCAGCGGCGGCAATGTGTACGGTTCGGCCTTCATGATGGCGACCGGCTTCCACGGCGCGCACGTGCTGATCGGCACCATCTTCCTGATCGTCTGCTACTTCCGTGCGGTGCGCGGCGACTTCACTCCGCAGAAGCATTTCGGCTTCGAGGCGGCGGCCTGGTACTGGCACTTCGTCGACGTCGTGTGGCTGTTCCTGTTCGTCTCCATCTATCTTTGGGGCGGCTGGGGAGCCGAGTGGCACTGATGAGCCTTGCGGGACCGGCGGGACAGTGGCTCGCCGGGACCTGCCCCAGATGCGAGAAGGGCCGGCTGTTCGCCGGCCCTGTTCGTTTGGCGGATCGCTGCGATGCGTGCGGCCTCGATCTCCAGCAGTTCAATGTTGGCGACGGACCGGCGGCGTTCTTGATCCTGATCGTCGGCGCGATCCTGGTCATCGGCGCGCTGGTGGTGGACGCGGCCTTTGAGCCCTCCTGGTGGGTGCATCTGGTCTGGCTGCCAATCGGCGCAGCGCTGACGCTCGCCGGCCTCCGGCTCGCCAAGGCGTGGCTGCTCGGCGCCGAATATCGCAACGCCGCCCATGAAGGTCGGCTGGTCAAGTGAGGCGCGTGCCCATCCTTGCGACGGTCATCGTAATGGCCGCGGTGGCGATCATGATCCGCCTTGGCGTTTGGCAGATCGGCCGGGCGCATGAAAAGGAAGCGCTGCTGGCCCGTTACGAGGCGGCGATGGACCTGCGGCCGATCGACTTTCCGGTTGGCGCCATGGCGCGCGAGGACATGCCCTTGTACCGGCGCGCCCAAGCCGTTTGCCTACAGCCGGTGGCGTACAGAACGGTCGCCGGTCGAGGCCCGGAGGGCCGGTCGGGCTATGCCCATTGGGTCGATTGCCGCACTTCCGGCGCGGGGAGACCGGGTCTGCGGGTGGACATCGGCTGGTCGGAGCGTCCCACGGAGGTGCGCTGGTCGGGTGGCGGGGTCGCCGGGACGATTGCTCCCGATACGGAGCGCGGCATGCGGCTGGTGTCGGCGATCGGCCTTGCCGGTCTTCAGGCGAGCACGGTCCCGGATGTTTCGGAGATCCCCAATGATCATCGCAGCTATGCCTTTCAGTGGTTCGCCTTCGCGCTGTCGGCGCTGGTCATCTACGCGCTGGCGCTAAAGGGGCGTGGCAAGGCGCGGTCATGACCAGCATCAGCACGCTCGACAACGGCCTGACCGTCATCACCCGGCCAATGGCAGGGCTGGAGACCGCCAGCATCGCGCTCTTCGCCAACGTCGGCTCGCGCCATGAGGATGAGCGGGTCAACGGACTCGCCCATCTTTTCGAGCATATGGTGTTTAAGGGCGCGGGCGGGCGATCGGCGCGGCAGATCTCCGAGGCCATCGAGGATGTCGGCGGCGAACTCAACGCCTGCACCGAGCGCGACCAGACGAGCTTTACCGCAGCCGTGCTCGGCGATCATGTGAGCCTGGCGGTGGAACTGCTCGGCGATCTAGTCTGCCATCCGACGTTCGATTCGGTCGAACTGGAGCGCGAAGCTGAGGTGGTGCTGCAGGAGCTGGCCGAGGCAGAGGACACGCCGTCCGACATCATCTTCGACCATCTTTGGAGCCAGGCGTTTCATGGCCAAGCGCTCGGCCGCTCGATCCTCGGCAGCGAGGAGAGTGTGCGCGCGATCCGGCAAGACGATCTCTTCGCCTGGCGTGATCGGCATTATCGCGGCGGTTCGATGGTGCTGAGCGCCGCGGGCGCGGTGGAGCATGACTCGGTGGTGGCGCTGGCCGAGCGGCATCTCGGTGTCCTTGGTTCCGGCAGGGCACCGGAAGCTGCGTCGGCGCGCTTTACCGCCGAGGCCCGCCATGAGCGCGCCAAGGCAGATCAGGCGCAGATCACCCTCGCCCATCGGGCGCCCGGGCAGAAAGCCGACGATTACCTCGCTGCGCGGCTGTTTGCCGATATCGCCGGCGGTGGCGCCTCGTCGCGGCTGTTCCAGGCGGTGCGTGAAGAGCGCGGGCTGGCTTATACGGTCAGCGCTGGGCTGCACGGGCATGACGAGCTTGGCCTGCTGCACGTCCATGCCGCCACTGCGCGTAAGGAAGGCAAGGCGGCGCAGGCGCTGATCGATGAGGTGCTGCGCGATACGGCAGCGGGTCTTGAGCAACGCGAGCTTGACCGGGCGCGAATCCAGATCAGGGCCGGACAGGCGATGGCGCTGGAAACGCCGTGGGGTCAGGCGGGGCAGGCGGCGCGGCAATGGCTGGTGCACGGACGGCTGATCGGCCGCGAGGAACTGGTCGCCAAGCTTGCTGCCTTGAGCGTCGAGGACGTTCGCGCGGCAGGCGCCCGAATGCTCAGCGGTGCACCGGCGCGCGCGACCTTTGGAGTGGCGGCATGAGCGAGCTTCAGACTATCGTCGCCGAGGCGTGGGGCGACTGGGGCCTGCTCGATTGCGGCAATGGCCTCAAATATGAGCGCTACGGCCACATCAAGGTCGTGCGGCCCGAACCTCAGGCGATGTGGGTACCGGCGGCCGACAATTGGGACCCCGATGCGACCTTCATGCCGGGCAGCGACGAAGAAGGTGGCGGGCGCTGGGTGCAGCATCGCCCCGTTCCCCGCAGCTGGCCGCTGTGCCGCGACGGTGTCCGCTTCGAAGCAGCGCTGACGCCCTTCCGCCATCTCGCCTTCTTCCCCGACATGGCACCGCAATGGGATTGGATGCGCGACCGGGCCGACGGCTCGGAGATCATGAATCTGTTCGGCTATACCGGCGTCGGCACGCTGTTGCTGAGCGAGGCGGGGGCGCGAATGACGCACGTCGACGCGTCCAAGAAGAGCGTCGAGCAGGGCAAGAACAATGCGCATTTGTCCGAACTCGAGGAGCGGCCGATCCGCTGGATGATCGACGACGCCGCCAAGTTCACCGCGCGCGAGGTGCGGCGCGCAAAGCGCTATGACGGCATCCTGCTCGACCCGCCCAAGTTCGGGCGCGGTCCCACAGGCGAGGTGTGGCGGCTGGAGGAGCATCTTCCAGGCCTGATCGAGGATTGCGGTCGGCTGCTCGATGAGAACAGCCGCTTCCTCGTGCTGACGGTCTATGCGGTGCGGATGAGCGCGATCAGCCTTGGCGAGTTGCTACGTCAGAAGCTGGCGCATCTCGGCGGGCGCATCGAGGTCGGCGAGATGACGGTGCGTGAAGAAGCGCGCGCGCTGCTGCTGCCGACGGCGCTGTTCGCGCGCTGGGTGCGGGACTAGGTCCGCGCCGCTCGCAAGGCAGCGCCCGCAACGAATGGCGCGCCGGCAACCAGGAACAGGCTTACGGCGGCTTCGAGTTGGAGTGCGCCCGCGCGGGGGTCGCCCGCAGCCGACGCGGCGAAGATCAGCAGGGGAATGGCGAGCGGCAGGAGCAAGAGCGCACCGAGCGCCGAGGCTTGCCGAAGTCCGGCAGTGAGGCTGGCAGTGGTGACGGCGAGCGCGGCGAGGCCCGGCGTGCCGATCGCCAGCGTGAGGAGCGTGCGCGCAAGCGCCTCGCCGGACATGCCGAGCAGCGCGGAAGTGGGAATGGCGGCGATCATCAGCGGCGGCCCCAAGCCGAGCCAGTGAGCAAGCATCCGCACGGCCGCGACTTCTTCCATGCGCAAGCCGCTGAGCGCCAGCTGGTCGAGGTGACCGGACGCACGGTCGGGCTCGATCAGTCGCTCGATCGGCAACAGCGCAGCAGTTAGCGCGGCGACCCACAAGAGGCCGGGGCCGACCCGGGCGAGTAGCTTACCGTCCGGCCCGACCGCGAACGGCATCAGCGCGGCGACCAGCAGGAAGAAGATGACCGGGAGCAGCGCGTTACCGGCAAAGGTTCGGCGAAGGTCGCGGCGCAGGAGGCGGCCGATCACCGAGCCAGCTCCAGCATCCGCCACCCGGTTCCGCCCAAGGGCTGATGCGAGGCAGCCAAAACCGCACCCCCGCTCGCGAGATGACGGCCGACGAGCGCTTCAAGCCGGTCGAGCGAAGCGGTGTCGAGGCCATTCGCCGGCTCGTCCAGCAACCACAAGCGAGCCCCGCTCAGCGACACCCGGGCCAGCGAGGCACGGCGCAACTGACCGGTGGAAAGCAGTCGCACCGGCACCTCGGCGAGGCTGGTCAGCCCGGTCGCTTCCAGCGCGTCGCCCACTTCGCTCGCGGCCGGTGCCCAGAAGGCGAGTGCCTTGGCGAGCGGAAGTTCAGAATCCAGGGCGGGACGCTCGTCAGCCAGCGCGCACGGCGCTGCATCTACGGTCCCGGCGAGCGGGCGCAAAAGGCCTGCGGCGACCCGCAGCAGGCTCGACTTGCCAGTGCCGTTAGGGCCGGTGACCAGCATCGCTTCGGCAGGCGCCAGCGTCAGGTTCAGGTCCTCGAACAACAGCCGTCCGCCGCGCCAGCAGGCGACCTGGTGCAGCGCCAACAAGCTCAACCCGCGGCATCCTCAAGTGCGTGCATGTCGTCGTCGCTGAGCCCGAAATGGTGGCCGATCTCGTGGACCAGGACATGTTTCACGAGATGCTCGAGCGTTTCCTCGCCTTCGCTCCATTCGAGCAGGATCGGCGCGCGATAGAGGAACACCTGATCGGGAAAGCGCCCGCTTTCATCGACGCTGCGCTCGGTCAGCGGACGGCCGACGTAAAGGCCGGTCAGCTCATAAGGATCTTCCATCCCGATCTCGCTGAGCACGTCCGCTTCGGCGAATTCCTCGACCCGCAGCACCACCTCGCGCGCTGTCGCCGCGAAGGGCTCGGGCAGGCGATCGAGCGCCGCGCGGGCAAGGGCCTCGATCTCGGCGAGGCTTGGGGGAAGGCCGAAGGCGCGCATGGCATCGCGGTGTAGCGCGTCGGCGGCGGCTGCCAAGCGGGTTGTTCCTTTGCGTTCCAGCCCCTAAGAGCCCGCGCAGTCCAGGCACAAACAAAGTGCGGAGCGGTGGCCGAGTGGTCGAAGGCGCTCGCCTGGAAAGTGAGTATACGGCAAAACCGTATCGAGGGTTCGAATCCCTCCCGCTCCGCCATTTTCCCTCCACAACTCGCGCTCCCCGCCATTGGTCGACGCTTGTCTTTCGACAAACGACCGATAGCCCGCTTGCGTCGTCGCTACAAATGTAGCACATGCTACAAATGTAGCTTCGGAGTCTCGCTGTGCTCAATCGCCTGCCGCCCAAGGAACGCCAGATTGTCGACCTGCTCTATCAGCAGGGCGCGCTGACCGCGTCGGAAGTAACCGATCGCCTGCCCGGGAGCCCCAGCGGCTCGGCGGTGCGGACCATGTTGAAGCGGCTTGAGGACAAGGGGTTTGTCCGCCGTGAGGATCATGAGCGCGGCTTTCTCTACAGCCCGGCAGTGTCCGACCAGACCGCGCGCAAGTCGGCGCTGTCGGATGTCGTCCGGGTGTTCTTTAACGGCTCGCCCACCAGCGCCGCAAGCGCGCTGCTTGGCATGTCGGACAAGATCGAGACGAGCGAACTCGACGCGCTGGAAAAGATGATCGCGGAAGCGCGCAAGGCCAAGGGGAGCTGAGACAATGGAAATGCTGATCACCTTTGCCCTGAAGTCGGTGCTGATCGCCGGCGTCACCCTGCTCCTCTTGCGGATGTTGCGCGGCCGTTCGGCGGCCGAGCGAGGCATGGTCGCCCACCTTGGACTCCTAGCGCTGGTGCTGTTTCCGCTTGGCGCGATGTTCCTGCCGCAGCTGGTGGTAACCGCGCCGATCCTCGAGCCGATCCCGACCGAGCCGGCGCAGCTTCCGGTTGAGCCGATCACCGACACGCCGCCGCTGCCGTCCGCCGAAGCATTACAGGCGGCTGCGGCGCCCGAACCCTGGTGGCCGCTGCTGTACGGTGTTCCCGTTGCGCTGCTGCTGGCCGTGACCGTGCTCGCCGTGCTGCGGCTGGTAACGCTGCGGGCCAAGGCATCGGTCTTGGTAGAGCCCTCGTGGCTGTCCGCGCTTGCCCATGCCCAGCGCCGGATGGACTTTAAGAACGGGACCGCTTTGCTCACCAGCAGCGAGCTTAAGTCGCCGATCAGCTGGGGCCTGTTTCGCCCGGTGATCCTACTCAACGAGAGAGCCCTCGAGGCTAAGGCCGAAGCGGAAGCGATCATCGCTCATGAGCTGGCCCACGTCCGTGGGCTCGATTGGGCCAAGCTGCTGCTCGGCCGGGTCGCCACTGCCTTGTTCTGGTTCAATCCCCTAGTCTGGGTGCTGGCCCGCGAAGCGCATCAGCTTCGCGAGGAGACGGCCGACGACGCGGTACTCGCCGCCAATGTCGAGGGCGTGGATTATGCCCAGCTGCTGGTCGGTGTCGCCCGCCACGACTGCAAGGGCCTGCTGCTTGCCAGCCACGGCGTCGCGCCGGGCAAGGGCAGCCTGACCCGCCGGGTCCAGCGCGTGCTCGACAAGAGCTTGCCGCGCACCCCGATGGGCAAGGGCTTCGCCGTCGGCCTGTTTATGGGCGTGGTCGGAGCTGCGACCCCGCTCGCCGCCATCACCTTTGCGCCGCGCGCTGCCGAAGGACCCGCCAGCTCCGGCCTGTCCGTCGTCGCCGCCAGCCCCGCCGAATCGCTGCCTTCGCTGGTCGCCCGGTCGGTCGCCGAAGCGACGGTTGTCACCACCGAGGCAGTTAGCGTTGCGGTGACCGGCAAGCAGGCTGCCGCAACTGCGGAAGCTGCGCGGCGCGATGCCGAGGCCGTGCGCGCCGAAGCCCACGCCGCTGCCGCTGAAGCGCGCGGAGCGACCCGCCTGGCGATGGTCCATCCGCACCCCGCGCCGCGGCCGCCGGCCGCACCTTTGCCGCCGAGCCGCGTCCACAGTGTCGACGAGCAGATCGATCGCGCCATCGCCACCAAGGCGCTCGGCATCACGCCCGAATGGGCCGCCTCCATCCGCTCGGCCTTGAGCGGGATGCGGCTGGACGAAGGCGACCTCATGGGCCTGCGTGCGGTGGGTGCGACGCCCGACTGGGTCCGCGCGATGGCCGCGGCGGGATACCGCACCAGCGACATCGGCGATCTCACCGGGGCCCGTGCCGTGGGGGTCAGCCCGACCTATGTCGCGGAGCTGCAAGCGGCCGGCCTCCGCAACATCTCGCTCGGCGACCTCACCGCAATGCGGGCGCTCGGCATCACCGGCCATTCGGTGAAGAAGCTGCGCGAAGCGGGCCATACCGGCCTGACGCCGAGCCGAATCATCGAGTTGCGCGCCGTGCGGATCAAGGAGTTCGCGACCGGCGTCAGCCTGCCGCCGCACAACTGGCCGCCCAACTTGCCGCGACGAGGCCGGTCCTCGGCGCCGCCCGAGCCGCCTGAAGCTCCCGAGCCGCCTGAGCCCGACGACGGCGAGTAACGCCGCCACCTGAACCACACCGATTGCTGCCACCCTCCGACGCCCCGCCTGGGGCGAACGGAACCGGCTTGCCGCCAGACTGACTTCCAAAGGAGCATCATCATGCACCGCTCATTCGCCCTCTTCTTCGCCCTGATCCTCGCCACGGTGAGCATTGCGACCACCGGCTTTGCCGCCGATGCCGACATCCTCCGCTTCGAAGTGTCGCAGACGAACAAGGACCGGCTCCAGCTTGCGCTGCGCCGCAACACCGCGCCCAATCGCTCGTCGGGCTCGTCGTTCGAGGTGCGTGAGCTTGCCGGCTTTGATCGCGCTGCTCTCGGCAAGGACGGCAGCCCCGTCAGCTTCGCCCTGGTGCGTGAGCCTGGCCGGCTCGATTGCTCGGGCCGCAGCGAGGGGCGGCGAGCGCGTGGCAATTGCCGCTTCACCGGCGATCCGGCCTTTGCCTCCTTCCTGGTCGCCGCCGGTATGCGCCGCCCGACCGAAGGCGAGTGGATCGACCTGACGATGGTGGGTGCCAAGCGCTCGCTGGTCGAGGCGCTGCGGCAGGGTCGCTACGCCATGCCCTCCCCGGGCGGGTTGGCCGGCCTCACCGCGCTGAACGTTACGCCCGACTACATCCGCACCATGGCCACGTCGGGCTATCGCCCACGCCGGACCGAGGACTTCATCACGCTGAAGGCGCTCGACGTCTCGCCAGCCTATATCGCCTCGCTGAAGCGGGTGGGGTACGACCGCGTGCCCGTGGAGGAGCTGATCCAGCTCAAGGCCCTGGGCGTCACTGCAGACTTCATCGCCAGCTATCAGCGCCGCGGATATCGCAACCTGTCGGTCTCGCGGCTGGTGCAGCTCAAGGCACTTGGCATCCGTCCGGAGGAGATCGGGCGCAGCGGCTCGCGGCGGCCGGTGGCGATGACCAGCGAGGGGGCACCGGTGATCATGAGCGCTCTCCTGCCCTGAGCGGACCGCCGCTCGTCCAATCATCGAAATTGCACGGTCGCTGATGGCAGCCGCCTCCCGGCGGCGGCGGGAAAGCGGCCACTTCATACCAACAGGGGAAAAGTCATGCGTAGAGGTTACCAAAGGACGGGGTTGCTCGGGTTTGCGTCGCTGGTGGCGCTGAGCGCTCCGGCCTTCGCGCAGGACGCAGCACCCGCCACCGGAGACGCGCCGCCGCCCGTCTCCGCCCCGGCCGGCACCAAGCGGGTGTTCACGCCCGCCGACTTTACCCGCTTTGCTCCGCGCACTGCGCTCGACATGCTGAACCAGGTGCCGGGCTTCTCCATCCGCGGCGAGGACACCTCGTCCCGCGGGCTCGGCCAGGCATCGGGGAACGTGCTGCTGAACGGCAAGCGCGTGTCGGGCAAGTCGACCGACCCGGTAACCGCGCTCCAGGCGATACCCGCCGGCAACGTCCTACGGATCGAGATCGTCGATGCGGCGGAAGTCGACGTGCCGGGCCTCACAGGCCAGGTCGCCAACGTCGTTTACGAAGCAAAGAAGAAGTTCGGAGGCCAGTTCACCTATCGGCCAGAGTTTCGAGCTCATTATGCCGATCCGCTTTACACCCGCGGCGATGTCTCGGTTAGCGGCACCACCGGTCCGGTCGAATATACCGTCAGCCTCAAGAACGACGCCAGCCGCAGCTCGGCCGGTGGGCCGACGATCATAACCGGCGGCGACGGCAGCCTGTTCGAGACGCGCGAGGACAGCTGGACCGGCAACTTCGACCAGCCGCAGATCAGCGGCCAGTTCAAGCTGGATGGACCCGGTTCATCGCTCGGCAATCTCAATCTCCTCGCCCGCCGCTTCAACTACCGCTTCGACGAGATCAGCCGCCGCGATCGCGCCACCGGCCCTGACCTTGAGCGCGAGCTCAGCCAGCGCGAGCAGGGCTATAACTACGAAGCCGGTGCCGATTACGAGTTCGCGCTTGGCGGCGGGCGGCTGAAGCTGATCGGCCTTGCCCGCACGTCCGATGAGCCTTTCGTTCAATCCGCGCTGCTGACCTACGATGACCTCAGCCCGCAGATCGGCAGCCGCTACGTGCAGGACGGCAAGTCGAAGGAGCTGATCGGCCGCAGCGAATATCGCTGGAAGTGGGGCAAGACCGACGTCCAGCTGTCGGGCGAAGCGGCGTTCAACACCCTCGACCTCGTCTCAAAGCTTTATGCGCTGCAGGCTGACGGCAGCTATGCAGAGGAGCTGTTTCCCTCCGGCACCGGCAAGGTTAGCGAAGATCGCTACGAGGCACTCGCGACTATCGGCCGACCATTGTCGAGCAAGCTGTCGGTGCAGCTCGTCGCAGGCGGGGAATGGTCGACCATCGTGCAAGAGGGGCCGGGCGGCAAGGCGCGCAGCTTCTTTCGGCCCAAGGGCTCGCTCAATTTCGCGGCACAGGTGACGCCGACCTTCAACGCCAATTTCAAAATCATCCGCCGCGTCGGGCAGCTCGACTTCGGCCAGTTCCTTGCCCGTGTGTTCCTCGACAACGACAACCAGAATGCGGGCAATCCCGACCTCGTGCCTAGCCAGCAATGGCGCTTCGAGCTCGAGCTGGCGAAGGACCTTGGCCGCTACGGCAAGACGCGGGTCAACCTCATCGCTGCCCTGTTCGAGGATTATGTGGACATTATCCCGATCGGACTGACCGGGGAATCGCCCGGAAACATCGACAAGGCACGCGCCTATGCGATCGACTGGAACAGCACCTTTCAGCTCGATCCGCTGGGGGTGAAGGGCGCACGGATCAACCTGCGCGCCTTGGTGCAGTTCAGCAGCATCCGCGATCCGCTGACCGGCGAGAAGCGCCCGTTGTCCAGCTTCACCGACCGGCTTGTGGAGGCCGACTTCCGCCATGATGTTCCAGGCAGTGACTGGGCCTATGGCGTGAACGGCAGTTATAGCCACGTCACCCGCGCTTTCCGCCTCAACGAGGTGGGGCGGCAGTGGGAAGGGCCGGTATGGGTCGGCGCGTTCGTCGAGAACAAGGACGTGTTCGGGCTGACCGTGCGGGCCTCGGCCGGCAACCTTCTCAACGCCCGCAGCCGGTGGGACCGCATTGTCTACACCGGCCGCCGCAACAGTGCACCGATCGACTACATCGAGAACCGCAACCGCCTGATCGGCCCCATCTTCTCGCTGAGCGTGCGAGGGACGTTCTAGCGGGGAAACACCTTGTCCAGCTCGCCCGTCACCAGCGGATGGTAGAGCGGGCGGGCAAGCGGATAGACCCGCCGCGCGATCGGACGGCCCCAGCTCTCGTCCTTGTCGAGGGCGAGAAGCAGCGGCCGCACGAACTTGCGGCGGCCGTTTGACTGAAGAAAGGCCTCGATCGCGGGGACGGCCGGGTCGTAACGATTGGCGATGGCAAGGCTTGCCCAGGCAAACTTCACCTCGTTGTTGCCAATGGCGTTGAGACCGAAGGCACGCTCCAGCGCACCAAGGCTGGCGCGGCTTTGCTGGCGCGGCAGTCGATTTAGAAAGCGCAGCCGCTCGTCGGTGGTCCAGCGTGCCCAAGCCGCAGTCGGCAGGGTACCGGACGCGTGAGCCGCGACCGCTGCATCCACTTCGGCAAAGGCCTGGGCGTTGGCGGGAACGTTGTTGGTCGGAAGGCCGGTCTCGTACACCCAGCGGTTGAGCTGCAGCTTCTGCTCTAGCTCCGCATTGCCGGCGACGAGATCGCGTCGGACGGCGGCAAGGAATTGCGCGCTGGTGACCGGCTGGAAGGCATGGTCGTCGAACCACTTGCGCAGGAAGGGATCGAAGCGCTCGCGTCCGACCGCCGCTTGGATGGTGCGCAGGAAGGCCGCGCCTTTTTCATAGGCGATGTCGGTCATGCCATCGTCGGGGCTGCGACCGCGCAAGTCGATCACTAGCCGCGTGTCGGCTGCCGCCTGGTTATTGAGCTCGCCGTCCAAGCTGTCCAGCCCGAGCGCGATCTGCTGGTCGGCAATCCGCTTGCCGTAGATCTCCTCGACGATGCGATAGGTAGCGTAGGTGGTGGTGCCTTCGTTTAGCCAGAAGTCGGCCCAGGTGGCGTTGGTGGCAAGGTTGCCCGACCAGCTGTGCGCCAGTTCGTGCGCGATCAGGCTGACCAGGCTCTTGTCTCCGGCGATGAACGTCGGGGTTAGAAACGTGAGAGTCGGGTTCTCCATGCCGCCGAACGGGAAGGAGGGCGGCAGCACGATCATGTCGTAGCGACCCCAGCGATACGGCCCGAACAGGCGTTCGGCGGTCTCGACCATCTTTTCGGTGTCTTCGAGCTCGCGCGTGGCGGCGGGTAGGCTCGCAGGCTCGGCCCAGACGCCGGTGCGGGTGCCCAGCGGCTGGAACTTGATGTCGCCGATGGCGATGGCGATGAGGTAGGGTGCGACCGGCTTGTCCATGTGGAACTTGTAGGTGCGCGTGCCCCCGGTGCCGGCGCCGATCTCGTCGGAGCGAAGGCCGCTCATCACCGCAGTAAGCTCGGCAGGAACGGTGATCTTCGCCGACCAGGTCTGGCGTATGCCGGGGCTGTCCTGAGTCGGAATCCAGCTCCGATTGAGGATTGCCTGCCCCTGGCTGAACAGGAACGGTTCGCGCTTGCCGGCGGTCTGTTCAGGGGTCAGCCATTGCAGCGCCTCGGCGTTGCGGGCGGTGTAGGCGATACGGATCTTGCGCGTCGCGGCGCCCAGCTGGACGGTGAGCGGACGGCCGAGCGCCTGGTCGTCGGCGCCATACGCAAAGCCCATCGGCGCGCCGGTGGCGGCGTCGATTACGGCACTGACCTGATAGCCATCGCTGTCGAGGACGATCTCCTTCGCCGTCGGCTGGCGGTCGAGGTCGAGCGTCGCGGTGCCGCTCACCGCCTTGGCTGCGAAGTCGAAGCGGAGGTCGAGGTCCACGTGGGTCACTCGCGCTTCCAGCGGCCGGGCATAGCTATGCGGATCGACGGCATCGGCGGTGGCGAGCACCGGCGACGTGGCGGGTGCGGCTGCGATGCCGGCGGGAAGCGTCTGGCAGGCCGAAACGGCGAGGGCGGAGGCAAGCAGGAGATAAAGGCGGGTCATGGCAATTCCTTTGATTGCCCGCGCTGTAACTGCCGCTGAACGCCGCGGGAAGCATCGGTCGAGTAGCCTCGTGCGCCCGGTTGCTCGCAATAGCCGAGGGGTGCGGCTATATGTCGGTCCATGGCCACCGACAGCGCCCTCCTGTCCGAAACGCCGCCGCCACGTCGGCGGCCGCGGGCGCTGGCGCCGCGCAAGGGGCCGATCGCCCGCACGGTGGGCCTCGACGCGCCCTTCTTCGCGGACAAGAACCGCGCCTTCTGGGTGCTGCAATCGGCCGGCTGGGTCGGTTATTTCATGCTGCGCACGCTGGGCGGCATCGCCAATGAAGTGCCGGCGATGTTCGTGGTGCACACCTTGCTGCTGACCGCGACCGGCTATTCGCTGACCCTGCTGCTGGCGAGCCTGTACCGCCGCCTGATCACCATGCGGGCGATCTATACGGTGATCCTGAGCCTGGCTGCGGTGGGCCTTGCCTCGGGCGCCTTTTCGATCATCGAGACGTGGAGCCACGCGACCTTCGTGCGGCCGGGGGCGAACCCGGTCGGCGTGCAGCTGTTCGGCGCAATCCTGCTCAACTTCGCCCTGCTCGCGGCCTGGTCGGCGCTTTATTACGGGATCAACTATTACTTGCTGCTGGAAGAGGAGATCGACCAGCGCACCCGGCTGGAGAGCCAGGCGTCGAGCGCGCAGCTGGCGATGCTGCGCTATCAGCTCAATCCGCATTTCCTGTTCAACACGCTGAACTCAATCTCGACCCTGGTGCTGCTGAAGCAGACCGAGCGGGCGAATGCGATGCTGGCGCGATTGTCGAGCTTCCTCCGCTACACGCTTGCAAACGAGCCGACTGCCCAGGTCACGCTGGCTCAGGAAGTGGAAACGCTGAAGCTCTATCTTGAGATTGAGAAGATGCGTTTCGAAGACCGTTTGAGGCCGCACTTCCGGATCGAGGCGCAGACCATCGGGGCGCGGCTGCCGAGCCTGCTGCTCCAGCCGTTGATCGAGAATGCAATCAAATATGCGGTGACCCCGAGCGAAACCGGGGCCGACATCTGGCTGACCGCAACGCCCGAGGGCGATAGCGTGCGGATCGAAGTGGCGGACAATGGCGCCGGGGGGCAGGACGCGCTGGTCGCAACCCAGTCCACCGGTGTCGGTCTGGCGAATACCCGGGACCGTCTGGCGCAAGCCTATGGCGACCGCCATCGTTTCGCGACACGCAAGAACGAACAAGGGGGCTTTAGCGTTATCGTTGAAATACCGCTCGACGCGCGGCCGCTCGGCTGACGCAAGCGCGGGTCAGAACCAAAAAGGACCTCAATGACCATTCGCACCATCCTCGTCGACGACGAGCCGCTAGCCACCCAGGGGCTGATGCTCCGGCTTCAGGCGCATGACGATGTCGAGGTTATCGCCACCGCCAATAACGGTCGTGAGGCGATCCGCGCGATAAAGACCCACAAGCCCGACCTCGTGTTCCTCGACATCCAGATGCCGGGCTTCGACGGTTTTTCGGTGATCCAGGGCTTGATGGATGTCGATCCGCCGTTGTTCGTGTTCGTGACGGCCTATTCCGAGCATGCGCTTCGCGCCTTCGAGGTGCAGGCGGTGGACTATCTCGAGAAGCCGGTGCTCGAGGATCGGTTGGCGACAACCATGGAACGGGTCCGCCAGCGGCTTGCCGAAAAGGGTGCGCAGCAGCATGCCGAGCGGCTCGCCGAAGCGCTTGCCGAGCATGCTCCGGAAGCGGCCGAGGAGATCGGCGAAAGCGCTCCTGCTGCGGCGCCCGAATCCGGGCGGTTCGAGAAGATGATCAACATCAAGGACCAGGGGCAGATCTTCCGGGTCGATGTCGATACGATCGAACGGATCGATGCCGCGGGCGATTACATGTGCATCCAGACCGGCGACAACACTTTGATTCTGCGTGAAACGATGAAGGATCTGGAGAAAAGGCTAGACCCGCGGCGGTTTCAACGCGTTCACCGCTCCACCATCGTCAACCTCGACCTCGTCCGGCAGGTAAAGCCGCACACCAACGGCGAATGCTTCCTGGTGCTGAATTCCGGCGCCCAGGTGAAGGTCAGCCGTAGCTATCGCGACGTGGTGGCAAGGTTCGTCCACTAAGGAAGCAAGAGGGCCGTTGCCGCCGCTCGCCCGTGCGCTAGACTGCGGCGATGACGAGCAGGGGCGTCGACATTTTGACCGAAGCCTTGGGTGGGTTCGACTTCAAGCGCATCCTCGGCATTGCCGATGCGCTGCCGATGCCGCTTGCGCTGATCGACCGCGACGAGCGCTACCTCTTCTGCAACCAGGCGCTGGCCGACTTCCTAGAGCGGCCACGCACCTCCATCCTTGGCCGCCCGATCGGCCAAGTCATCGGCGACGACGCCTACCAGATTCGCAAGCCGCTGATCGCCGCCGCGCTCGCCGGTGAGCGCCAATGGTTCGCAGCCGAATATGCTCACCCGAGCCGCGGGACGGTGGCGATCCAGACCCAGTATCTGCCGCAGGTCGAAGAGGATGGAGCAGTCTCGGGGATCGTGATCCTCGTCACCGACGTGACCGAGCAACGCGTGGCCGAGCGCGCGATCCGGGAGTCGGAAGCTCGGTTCCGCCGCATCGCCAACAATGCGCCGGTGATCATGTGGGTGACCCGGCTCGACCGGCACCGCGAATTCGTCAACGACGAATATCTGACGTTTACCGGCGTAGCGCGCGACCAGGTCAACGCGCATGAATGGCGCGACTTCATCCATCCTGACGATTTCGAGCGGGTGGTGGTGGAGAGCATGGCGGGTGAGGCAACCCAGCGCCCGTTTAGCCTGGAAGCGCGCTACAAACGAGCGGACGGGGTGTATCGCTGGCTACGCTCGGTTTCGAGCCCGCGGTTCGGACCCGATGGCGAGTTGATCGGCTTCATCGGCGCGGCCTTCGACATCACGCGGGCCAAGGAAGCCGAGCTCGAGTTGCGGCACGAGGTCGACGAGCGCACCGCCGAAGTCCGCGAGAACGAGGCGCGGCTGCGGGCCATCTTCGACAGCGTTCGCGAAGTGGTCGTGCTGCTCGACCCCGACGGCACCGTGCTGCAGCTCAACCGCACGCAGGCGAGCTGGCGGGACGCGGAGACCGGGACAGCCGTCGGAAGCAAGTTGTGGGACGGGCCAACGATGCTCGCCTATCCCCAGCATCGTCAGCCCTTCCGGGAATGGGTGGCCGCCGCGGCCTCGGGGCACCTGATTGCTCGCGAGCTGGTGATGGAGAGGCCGGACGTGCCGACCGCCATTCTCGACATCTCGTTCCGCCCGGTGCCAGGCAAGGATGGAGCGGTCACCTACATCCTGTTCGAAGCGCGCGACGTCACCGAGCTCAAGGCCGCGCAGGAACAGCTTCGGCAAAGCCAGAAGATGGAAGCGCTCGGCCAGCTGACGGGCGGGATTGCGCACGACTTCAATAATTTGCTGACGGTGGTGGTCGGCGGTCTGGACCTCGTCGTTCGCCGCGCGGAAGACCCAAAGCTGCAGCGCTACGCCAAGAATGCGCTGGAGGCGGCGGAACGGGGCGCACGGCTGACGGCGCAGCTACTGGCGTTCAGCCGCGTTCAAAGGCTTGAAGTGCGACCGACCCTGGTGGCGCCGCTGATCACCAACATGCGGCCGCTGCTGCGCAACGTGCTGGGGCCGGGAATCGAGAAGAAGATCGAGCTCGACACCGCGGCGGTGCCGGTGCTGGCCGATCCGACCCAACTCGAGCTGGCGGTGCTCAATCTTGCGATCAACGCACGGGACGCGATGCCCAGCGGCGGCCTCTTGTCGATCGCCACCAAGGTGGTCGCGATCAGCGGCGACACGGAAATGGACGACGGCAATTATGTCGAGGTCAGCATCGGTGACACCGGAACCGGCATGCCTGAGGACGTCGTCGCCCGCGCGTTCGAGCCCTTCTTCACGACCAAGGAGATCGGCAAGGGTACGGGGCTCGGCCTGTCGATGGTCTATGGCGTGGCGCGCCAGTCGGGCGGCACCGCGAGGATCGAGAGCCGGGCAGGCGAGGGAACGATCGTTCGGCTTTATTTTCGCTGTGCCGAGGGCGCCGAGGTCGGTGCTGGGACCGATGCGGAGGCGGACAACGGGCCTGCCGACCCGCCGGAGCATGCGGCGCGCGTGCTGGTGGTCGACGATGATCCCGACGTTCGCGGCTTCGTCGTCTCCAGCCTCGAGGACCTCGGCTACGAGGTGGCCGAAGCGTCGAACGGCGAGACTGCGTTGGCCGAGTTCCGGCGTGAGGTGCCGGACCTGGTGGTGCTCGACTATCTCATGCCAGGCATGTCAGGCGCCGAGGTCGCGCGCGAGATGCGCAGTGCCCGGCCAGACCAGGCAATCCTGTTCGTCTCCGGCTACAGCGAAACCGACGCGATCCGCGCTTCCGCCCCCGGGGCGGCGCTGCTCTCAAAGCCCTTCCGCTCCGAAGCCCTCGCCGCCTCCGTGCGCAAGGTGTTGAGCGGGGCCTGAGCCCCGCTCTGGCGTGCTCGCCCGTCAGCTGGCGAGCTTTCGGGCGTCGAGGCCGAGGACCAGCTGGTTGGCGCGGTCGTAGGAGAGCGGCTTGCCGAACAGATAGCCCTGGATGGTGTCGCAGCCGAGTTCGCGCATCCGCTCGAAATCCTCGGCGGTTTCGACGCCCTCGGCGGTGACCGACATGCGGAAATCCTTGGCGAGCTGAACGATCGACTTGATGATCGCGACATTGCCCGGGCGCGTGCCGGCGTCACGAACGAAGCTGCCGTCAATCTTGAGCTTGTGGAACACCGCCTTGTTCAGATAGCCTATGGACGAATAGCCGGTGCCGAAGTCGTCGAGCGCGATGCCGACGCCGAGCGCGCGCAGGCGACCGAGGATGTCCAGGCTGCGGCTCGAGCTGTCGAGGAACACGCCTTCGGTGACTTCGAGCTCGATCCGGTTGCCCGGCAGCTTGTGACGCGCAAGCGCCTGGCTGACGATGTTGGGCAGGTTGGGCAGAATGATCTGCTTGGGACTGACGTTGAGCGCAACGGTGATCGGCTCGGGCCAGCTCGCGGCAGCGCGGCAGGCTTCCTCGATGATAAATTCGCCGAGCGGACCCATCAGGCCGCATTCTTCGGCGACCGGGATAAAGACATTGGGCGGCACGAAGCCGCGGCGCGGGTGATTCCAGCGGACCAAGGCCTCGAACCCGACCAGCTTCTGGTTCTTGGCGCTGACCAACGGCTGGAAGTTGAGATAGAATTGGCGGCTCTCGAGCGCGGCGCGCATGTCGGCTTCGAGGCGGACGCGGTCCTCCTGCTCGCTTTGCAGTTCGGAGCTGAAGTAGCGGACCACGCCGCGGCCGGCGTCCTTGGCCTGGTACAGCGCCAAGTCGGCCTTGAGGATGAGGTCGTCCACCGTGGCGCCGTCGATCGGACCGAAAGCGCAGCCGACCGACACGCCGATGCGGATCTCGACTCCGTCGATCGAATAAGGCTCGGCGATGGCCAAAATGATGCGTTCGGCGAGCTGCTCGACCTTGCGGCGGCTCTGCGCGTCCGGAACGACGATCGCGAATTCGTCGCCGCCGAGGCGCCCGACATGGCCGTCGGTGGACACTTCGTCGCACAGCCGCTTGGCCACAGCCTGAAGGACGGCGTCACCCTTGGGATGGCCAAAGGTGTCGTTGACCGGCTTGAACCCGTCGAGGTCGAGGAACATGATCGCGCAGGGCACATTGCCGGCCGTCGCGCCGCGCAGGGCTTCGCCAAGAAGCTGGCGGACTCGGCCGCGATTCGGGAGGCCCGACAGCACGTCGACATTGGCGAGGTGGGTCAGCCGCTCCTGCGTATGGCGGACGTCGGTGATGTCGAGCCCCACCCCGCGAAAACCCTCGAAGCGGCCAGCGGTATCGATGATCGGATCGCCTGACAGCGAGATCCAGCGATTGCCCCGCCCAGTGCGCAATTCCATCTCGAGGTTGGTAAAGGGCTGCTTGTCGAGCAGCACGCGGCCAAGGTCGGTGTGGGCGCCGAGCAGACCGGGCAGCGAGTGGCCAAGAATCTGGGTCGACGGCTTGCCGATAAGCGCGCCCATGCGGCTGGAGATATAGCCGACGCGATTTTCCGCATCGACCTGCCACAGCCAGCCCACGCCGCGCTGCTCATACTCCTGAAGCAACAGGGAAGCGCTTTCGGATTGCGACCCCATGTCGGCATTGGTCTTGAGCTGCCCCGCGGCCCAGCGGGCGACGGTGAGGATGCCAATGATCGAGACGCCGAGCACGAACAGCATGGCAAGCAGCTGCTGGAAGGCGACAGTGGATTCCATGAATACGAGGGCGATGAACATGCCAACGGTGAAGGCGCTCATCCAGGCGACGGCGCAGGCGAACACCACCACAAGGCCGAGCCCGGCGAGGCCGACACCGGCAATCAAGGTGCCGGCAATGATCTGCCCACCCGTCGACAACGTGGGGAACAGGTAAACAGGAAGGCTGAGCCACACGAGGGCACGGGCAACGACGTCGCCGATCATCATCCATCGCGGCACCGATTGGCCGGCGCGGCCAACGCAAGTGACTGCCTGACTTTGGCTCCAGCGCATCGCGAGGAAGTTCACCAGTCCGACGATCCCGGCCCAGCCGAGCAAGAGGCTGGCTTCAACCGAGCCCCACAGGGCGGCGGCGAACAACACGGCAGCGGCGATGTTGGTGAGGGCGAAAAACGGCGCGAGCTGGCCGCGGGCGATCAGCTGCACATCCTTGAGCGGCGAGGCGGGGTCGCTGTCACGCGCGATCCCTGCCGATTCGCCGTCGGGCAGCCGCGCAGCAATCATGCGCTTGTAGCGGTCGGGGGCTTCGTACATCGGCTCGCTGACACTCCTGAACGAATGGGAGGTAGAGCGTCTGGGTTGAGACGGAGTTAAGAACGCCGGCGGAGCAGAGCGGCTGGGTCGAGCGGTGGGCTGCGGGCGGAGGCGGCTTCGGCGGCGCGGATTGCCTCGGCGATACGCTGATTGACGGGAGCAGCGAGGCCGAGCGCGGTGGCTCTGGCGATGACCGCGCCTTGCAGTTCGTCGATCTCGGTCGGGCGACGGCGCTCCAGGTCTTCCCACATGGATGAGCGGGCCGAGGCATCGATTCGCACGCCGCGGCGACTTACCAGGCGGAACAGCAGGTTGGGCAGGCGCAGGATTCGAGGAAAGCGGGTCACCGGCACCTTGCCGAGGCTCCACGGCTGGATACCTCCGGCCCGAAACACGGCAAGCGCCTCATCTTGCGCGGCCGCAAGGAGGAGGCGCCAGCGGCGGTCGGCGAGCTGCTGACGCAGTGTCAGGCCGGACAGCGCATTCAGCGCATTGTTGAGATTGTAGACGAGCTTGCCCGCCATCACCGCAGCCATGTCGTCATGAGCGATGATGTCGAGATGCGGCGCGACCAGCGGCGGGGCACCGGCCTCGATCACCAGCGGACCCGACGTGCCACGATGAAAGCGACCTTCTCTCTGATGAAGGACGTTGAAGCTGACCATGCCGGCATAGACGTCTCGGCCGGGCAGTGCGGCGCGGAGAAGGGCGGCGTTGCCGAGGCCGTTTTGAAGGCTGACCACCGCCGCAGAAGGCGAGGCATGCGCGGCGATCAGGGCAGCCATCTCGGCAGTAGCGCCGCTTTTCACCGTGACGAGCACGAGAGCGGCATCGGCAAGCGCCGCCACGGGATCGGTTTCAACCGCAAGCCGGGCCGTTTCGAGCCGTTCGCTCCATCCCTCGAAACTTGTGAGAGTAAGGCCGTGCATGCCAATCTCCCCCGCGATCCGTGGACGGGCGAGCAGCACCACCTCTTCTCCGCCGAGCGCAAGGAGGCCGCCGACGAAACAGCCGATGCTTCCCGCGCCTGCAATGGCGATCCTGCCGCTCACCGCGCGACGGTGCGCCAGCCTCAAGCGGTTGACAAGGCGGGCGCTTGGCCGGAAAGACGCGGTCGTGACCCAAAGCTGGCATCACTGGCGGAACAACAAGACGGCGGCGCAATGGCGCTGGCGGTAGGCCACCTGCACCTTCCACCAGCTTGACCAAACCACATGCGACCCGCCCTCACCCGGCGGGTTTTTTGTTGTTCTTCGTAAGGCCGCTCCCATGACTCCCACTGCCCATTACACCGCTGTCATCCCCTCCACCCCGCCGGTCGACGCCGGGCCCGTGCCTAATCCATTGCCCCGCTTGCTGGCGGGCGAGGATCTGTCCGCCGACGACAGCCAGCACCTGTTCGAGCGGCTGGTCCTCGGCCGGCTTGAACCGGGCGAGATCGGTGGCATGCTGATCGCGCTGCGGATGAAGGGCGAGACGCCCGAAGAGATGATCGGCGCGGCTCAGGCGCTGCTGGCGGCGGCGGCGCCGTTCGAGAGACCCGACGGCTTGTTCGCCGATTGCTGCGGCACCGGAGGGGATGGGTCGGGGACGATCAATGTGTCGACCGCAGCAGGCTTTGTCGCCGCTGCGGCCGGGCTAAAGGTCGCCAAGCATGGCAATCGCTCGGTCTCGAGCAAATGCGGTTCGGCCGACGTGCTGGAAGCGCTGGGCGCAAAGATCGAGCTTGATCCGGCGCGGGCGCGGGCGGTGCTGGACGAGACCGGCTTCACCTTTCTCTTCGCGCCGGCCTACCATTCGGGGATGAAGCATGCCGCGGTGGTTCGGAGGCAGCTCAGCGTCCGGACGGTCATGAATCTGCTCGGCCCCTGCGTGAACCCGGCGCGGCCACCGGTGCAGCTGTTGGGCGTGGCCGACGCCAAGATGCTGCGACGGATCGCGCAGGTGCTGGAAGCGCTCGGCGTCGAAAAGGCGCTGGTGGTGCATGGGTCGGGGCTCGACGAGGTGGCGTTGCATGCCGAAACCCGCGCGATACGGCTGGCCGGGGGCGAACTGGAGGAGATCGTGCTGACCCCCGAGCAGGTAGGCTTCGAACGCATGCCGTTGAAGGCGCTGGAAGGCGGGGATCCGGGCGACAATGCCAAGCGCCTGCGAGCGCTTCTGAACGGGCGCGGGAGCCAGGCCGAGGATCAGGCGGTGGCGCTGAACGCTGGCGCCTTGCTGTGGACTGCCGGACTGGCGCCTGGCTTTGCCGAAGGCGCGGCCAACGCAATCGATCTGCTCCGATCAGGAGCGGCCGGGCGAACGCTCGACGCATTCATCGAGGCGACCAATGGCTGACGTTCTGGGCGAGATCGTCGCACACAAGAAAGCCGAGTTAGCGGAGCGACTGCGCGGCTTCGATGCTAGCGGGATCGCGCCGACCACCCGCAGCCTGCGCGCGGCGCTGAGCCAGCGGGGTGCGCGCTTCCTGATGGAAGTGAAGCTCGCGTCGCCGTCGGGCCACCGCTCACCCCACTCCGTAGAGACGGCGATCCGGGCCTATGCCGGTGTCGCGGACGGGGTCAGCTGCCTCACCGACGAGCGCTTCTTCGGTGGCTCCTTCGCGGCGCTGGAGACGGTGCGCGCGCGGTTCGACGGGCCGGTCCTCGCAAAGGATTTCGTGGTCGATCCGCGCCAGGTTGCCGAGGCGCGGCGCCATGGTGCCGATGCGGTCCTCTGCATGCTGTCGGTGCTGGACGACGATCAGGCGCGCAGCGTGATGGCCGAGGCCGAGCGGCTGGGCATGGATGTTCTGGTCGAGGTGCATGACGAGGTCGAGCTCGCCCGCGCACTTGGGCTGAGGGCGACGCTGGTCGGGATCAACAATCGCGACCTCAAGACATTGAAGACCGACCTGGCAGTGACCGAGCGGTTGGCGAAGTTGGTGCCGGACAATGTGACGCTGGTTAGCGAATCGGGTGTGGGCGCCCGCGCCGATGTCGAGCGGCTTGGGCGCCACGCCGATGCCTTTCTCGTCGGATCGTCGCTGATGGCATCGCCGGACGTTGGCAAAGCGGCGCGGGCTCTGGTGTTCGGGCGGGTGAAGGTGTGCGGGTTGACCCGTGAGGAGGATGTGGCTGCCGCTGGGGCGGCGGGCGTTACCCACGCCGGGATCATCATGGTGCCGGGCACACCGCGCATGGTCACGGCAGAACGTGCCGGGGTGCTTGCCGAGACGGCGCAAGCGGCTGGATTGAAGCCGGTTGGCGTCTTCCGCGACGAAGATCCGCGCGCGGTCACGGAGATTGCTCAGTCACTAGGTCTTGCGGCGGTCCAGCTGCATGGAAGCGAGCCGGCCGCAAACATTCAAGAAATCCGGCGCGGCTTTGCAGGCGAGATCTGGACCGCCGGTTTCGACGAGCGCGACGGCGACCGGCTGTTGTTCGATACCCCCGGCGGCGGGACCGGCCAGACTTGCGACTGGGGTGCTGTTGCCTCCCACCCAGCCAAGGCAAGCGCCTTCCTCGCTGGGGGCATCGGTGCCGACAACGCCCGCGCGGCGCAGGCAACCGGAGTCTACGGGCTCGATGCCAGCTCGCGGCTCGAGGCGGCGCCCGGCATCAAGGACCCAACCAAAATTCATGCGCTGCTCGACGCGCTGAGACTTCCCGACCGGAGGGATACGCATGAAGCATGACGGACGTTTTGGCCGGTTCGGAGGCTGCTTTGTGCCCGAAATCCTGGTCCCCGCGCTGGAGCAGCTCGAAGCGGCCTTCCTCGAAGCCGAGGGCGATGCCGCGTTCAAGGCCGAGCTGGAGGAACTGCTTACCACCTATGCCGGGCGGCCGACCCCCCTGACCCGGTGCCGCAACCTTGGCGCGGGAACGCAGGCTCGCATCTACCTGAAACGCGAGGACCTGCTGCACGGCGGGGCGCACAAGACCAAT
>JAESGY010000070.1_pt1 | contig 95176 bp, 86 predicted proteins | sample 9269841 | NCBI WGS metagenome assembly JAESGY01 (sample SAMN17022865, study PRJNA683097) | algae metagenome | isolation source: Spirirestis rafaelensis WJT71-NPBG6 and co-occurring heterotrophs from... | place: USA: Pinto Wells, Joshua Tree National Park, Colorado Desert, CA | collected 2006-08-15 | reverse complement strand
GAGAGCATGAGGTTTTGTGGGGCAATTAAGCCGCGGCCTGTCTGTGGTCCCTGTCATTGTCGTTCGTCATGCCGGGATACCAGTGCTCGAATGCGGCACGCAGCGAGCCATCCAAGGTCCTGGTCCGCGTTTGCAACAACAGATGAGCCCCACGTCGGCTCCACTGTATCTGCTGCTTCTTGGCAAAGCGCTTGCTGATCACCGCATTCACCGTAGCCTCGACAAAGGCCGAGGAGATCCGCTCGCCAGACCGGTAGCGCTCGCCATAGTTGATCAGGCTAGCCTCGTTGCTGGTGATGTAGACCTGGAACTCCCGCATGGCGGTCCTGAACTTGCGCAGGTTGGGATAGCGACTGTCGAGAGCATCGAGATCAAGCACCAGATCATCGATGGCCTCCCGAGTTCGATAGGTGTTGCTGTGCCAGAGAAACCACTTGATCCGGCGCAGCTCATCGAGAGCTTCTGTCCCGGCGTCCTTGTCATGGTGCACCAGACCCTGGGCGAACTGCCGCAGAACCGTGATCCGCATGGTGATGTGGAACCAGTCGAGGACGTGCTCGCTGCACGGGCTGATCCGCTCGGCAAGGGTACGGACCTCGTCCCCGCCATCCGTGATAAAGGTCAGATCCTGATCGGCCTGGAAGCCCTGGCGGCGCAGGTGATCGGTGATGCGGCGCTGCGGCTTGCGATCATAGCCGTGAACGAAACCGATATACCGCGCCTCCCCATCACCGGGCATGGATCGGCCGACGATCAGCTCGAAGTTCTTCTTTCTGTCACGCCAGTCGCGGATGTAACCCCCATCCAGGCCAATGACCATCCGGCCCTCGGGGGCCGGCAGATCCTCCCAATCGCGAGAGTCTATGCCCTCGGTGAATGAGGCTCGCTGCTGAGCGAGATCGCTCTCCATCCGCTCGGCGGCTCGCAGGACGTGCTGACGTACCGTCGTCGCGTTGACGCCGCTCCCGACAGGAAGCACGTCGGCCAGGAGATCGGCAGCTGCCGCATAGGGCACGAGCGAGGCCCAGCGGGTCTCGAGGTACAGGCGCTCCGGCGCAATATGATCGGGAAGCAACTCCGTCAGTGGCGAGATAGTGGCCGGACCGTTGGTCTGCCGCTCTTTGGGAACGTAGAAGCGTGGGCTCTTGAGCTGGACATCGCCGAATAAGGTTCGGAAGGTGACTGGGTAGCTGCCCTTGCACCGGAGCTTGCGACCACTTTTCGCGCAGTGCCGGTGTCTCTCGAGCCAGTAGTCCACCTGAGCCTTGACGATCCGCTGCTGAGCGGCCGCCAGCAGGGTCTTGCTCTCGGCCAGGGATAGGCCCAGATCCTCGGCTCCCTCGGTGATCTTCGTCAGGGATGCGACGTTCTCTAGGTCGCCAACGGCGCCGTCGTCTCCGACGATTTGAAGCATGATCCTGACCTGCATGGAACCTTACGTGCGCTCTGGGGGAGCCAAGCGCCTTCACTAGCCATTGGAGCGCACGGCTTCACCACTGTTGATGCATGAGCTCGAGATACTCGGTCTTGCTTAGCCGCTCGTTGACGTCTTTGCGGGAGAACGGCTTGCCCTGCGACCCTTGGCGTACCTCAAGGCGTTCCAGAGCCTCACGGACCTGATCGACTTCCTCGGCATCGATGGAGGTGCCCGTGCTCCGCTTCAAAGCGAGCTGATCAGCAAAATCGGCCAAGACAGCGAAATCATAGCTGGTCTCCAAAGTGATACAGGCCTCACGCTGGGCTAGAAAACTGGCCACCCCGCCGCAATCCTCCGGTGGGCAGGATCCATCCCCGTCGAGGCAAATGGGATAAGTCCTCTGAGGGTCAGCCTCATGCCGGCTTTCGAGGCGCACCTCGTGCTCCCAGGGACCATTGAGGTCGTACTCATAGCGGAAACGGGTTCCTTGGCGGAGGCGAAGCTCGGAAAGTGCAACATCCGGAGACCGGGCTGCCAACTCTAGGGAGCCGAAGCGCCGAGCCCGGAGCGTGAACTGGAACAGGTGAATGCCCTCCCAGCCCATCGCTACTTGGATGACACCGTGCAGCTCCCGCAGCGTCAGGCTGTCTGCGACCTGAACTCGCCGCCAGATCATGGGGCTGAGCCCGATCAGCCAGACCCTGAACTGCAGGATCTTCGGAGTTGGAGAAGGATCAGGAGCCTTGGGTTCGGATTGGGTGGGTTTCGGCAAATGAGGGTGTTGTCTCGCAGCTTTGTTTCGTTGGGCCCAAAATGTTGTGCAGCCAACCCGTTACCAATCTGCCCCACACTTCCTCATGCTCTCGCGCTCACTGGGGCTGCGCAAGATCAGTTCCTGATTGAGCGCTAAGACAGAGCGGATCGACAACTTGTCGCCTAGGTGAGTATCTCGATCCGCCCGATTCCTAAGATTTTATTCCAGAAACGCGGGAATAGGGCTTAGTTATAAAAATTATACACATTTGTCATTTCACCTCTTGCATTGCGGCATCGCCGGATTATTATATGCGTTATACATACTTATCACGTGAAGGTGAGGCCAGCGATGGAAGCCGTATCTCAACATGCGCAGACCCGGTTGCAACAGCGTTCAATTCCACCTGCGGTTCTCGACCTTCTGAATGAGTTCGGGGCGGTTACCCGCAGCCATGGCGCGGAACGTATCTTTTTCGACAAGGCCGCACGGAAGCGTCTTGAGGCTTTCGTCGGAGGCAAGAAGGGCCTCCGTCCCTATGAGCGATACCTAAACGTCTACGTTGTCGTTGCAGACGACGGCCTTCTCATCACCGCCGGTCATCGCACCCGCCGCTTCAAACGGCACTAAGCGACCTAGCCTCGGCAGTCTCTTTCAACCCCAACAGGATTTTACCGCAACTCCAATGCGCAACTCAGCTCAATCCGACCTCTTCGCCCGCTTTGCTCCCACTATCGCTGCTTGTGAGACATCCTCGCTTCTCACGGATAAGATGCTCTCGGAGCTAACACTTGAGCGGGCAGGCCCCGTTTCCGTGGTTTATGCGCCCTTCGACTACATCCCCCCAAGCGCAGACCTCGTGATTGTCGGGATTACGCCAGGTCGTGTGCAGGCCGAGAACGCGCTACGGGCCGCCCGGCAAGCCCTTCGAGCCGGTAAGTCGCAGGACGAAGCCGGCCGTCTCGCAAAGCTCACGGGAAGTTTCAGCGGGCCGCTCCGGACAAATCTGGTGTCAATGTTAGATCACATCGGTCTGCACGGAGTTCTAGGCGTCAACACGTGCGCTCGTTTGTTTGAGGACAATCGTCAAAGGGTCCACTTCACCTCGGCGCTACGTTACCCGGTCTTTGTCGACGGCGAGAATTACAACGGCACACCCGATATGATCCGTACCCCAATTTTGCGACAGATGATCGAAACCTATCTCGCAGACGAGGCACGCGCGCTTCCGAATGCCCTTTGGCTTCCTCTTGGTCCAAAACCCGCAGCAGCATTGCAGCATCTGGCGTCCGCGGGGATCCTCGACCGGAGCCGCATCCTCAATGGCCTTCCGCATCCAAGTGGTGCTAACGCCGAGCGGATTGGCTACTTCCTCGGACGCAAGGCTCGGGAGGCGCTATCGGCGAAGACCCGGCCGGAGCCTATCGATCAGGCACGCGTAGCGCTGCGAATGCAGATCTCAGCTCTCAACACTGTGGAGGCCGGACGATGAGCGCACGGAGTTCCAAACAGGCCGCCACACAGAGTGATGGGGGCCGCAAGCCCCCGTTCACGAAAGAGGAAATGTTCGACGAGTTGCGGAAGATCCTGCTCGTCTGCGCGGGGCACATTCAACTCATGCGAGGTCCAGAGGCCGCAATTGCTTTTATCGGCTTCGCAACTACGAGTGAGCATGATGACTGGCCCTATGAAGAGGATGACCCTCAGAAGGTCGATCTTGAGCTATTCGCGACACCATTTAACGGCGTCAAATGGTTGCTCGATTTTGCCTACGATTACGCTTTCCAGATTGGACGCTATCGGTTCTATGACGAGATGGCAGATCAACGGCTCATCTCATTCCGGGAGGGCGGTGTACCGGCGTATGACACGCACGGTCATCAAAACCCCTACTATGCCGAAGATAGCAAGTGCCGGTATATCGCCGATATGGCCCAAGCGCGCTACCACCTTGAGCATTATGACGCTTCACCTTCAATCCGAGAGCTTTCACTGCTCTCTGGGATGAGTGAGGCCGCAGTCCGCAATTCCCTTAGTAGCGAGGGAATTAAGATGGAGGATTTCGGAGGCAAACGGCGGATTTCCAACGAGGCTGCTCGCCGTTGGTTGTATGGACGGCGAGGTTTCATTCCGACCAAGGAAGATGACCATAAGGAATTCTGGAAGGCTTACTCGCGAGGCTTGCTTGAACGTGACCTTTCAACAGGACTAAAGCAGATCTTGGAGCAGTTCCCAACGGAGGAAGACCCCGAAGGGTTGACTGTCGAGGACCTAGGAGAGCGGGCGGCCGTACCGACGGAAGTCATCTTAGACATGTTAAATTGGAAGTTCCCGCTCGATGTCGATATTCTACGCCGTGTCGGTGAAGCTCTCGAAACTGATGTACCTTTTTTCGTCAGTAGAGCGATCGAGAGTGCCTTATTCCGGGAGATGAGTTCTAAATAGGAGGCGATGAATCCTTCACGGCTCTCCTAATGCCGCAGCTGGATCATAGCCACATGAAAGGCGGAACTGACAAGACGCCGATGCTTGAGGAGGACGCCGAAACGTTTCGGCGGCCCCATGCGGCCATGGAGGTGTCAGCGGAAGATCTGGTTCTGACTACACGCTAAGACAAATCGAATTGGCGCCAACCGCTTACGAATCCCACGTTGCTCGGTTCAGCCCCACCCTTCTCCGCGAGGGATCACACTGTGGCGTGCGATCCCTCCCCCCTGACCTAAACACAATCGAGCCGATCGAACCTCTCGGGGTAACTTGGCGCATAGGGGAGCTCGCAAGGTTCGTGCAAAAAACCTCGGCAAGTTGGACGAATACCGAACATCAATCTGGCGGCATCCGGTTTGACGCTATTTTGATATCAATCTCGCGTGATCCGGCCTCTCAACACTGTCGCACTTTGATACTGAAAAAATATGCGTCAGCCGGCGGTATCGCTCAACAGACACGAGATAGGTGTTGTGCCAAGCTCTTGAAGATCACGCCCGAGGCTGTCGACCTGATGCTGGCTCAGCCCGGAGGAGCCCTGCCACGCGAGCTCACCAACCGATCCCGCTACCGCGCCTGGGCATCATTTAGGGATCGGCGGAGTTCGAAGGCGAGGTAGCCTTAAGTAACTTTATAGCCCAGCCTAAGGCTTGTTGAAGTCGACTGTCCTTGAGCAGGCCGCCGAACCGACCTTCTTGCAGGCCGATCCGTGCAGTCCGAGGGAGATGACGGTCTTCCCCTTGCGGGTCACGACTTTGTAGTCCCGGACATACTCGTCGAATTTCACCACCCACCTACCGGGTCCGGTCGAGATCAGCATTTGCGTGAGACTGCCGGCGCTGCCGCTATAGGCGATGTGGGACTCGTCGCACACCAGTCCACCGTAGTCGATGATCCAGTCTTTGATGCCGTCCCCATTCAGGTCGGCATCATTGCGAGCGAAATCGTCCTCGAGCTGAAACGTCTCGCACATCTCAAGATTTGGCTTGATCACCCCGATGATATCGGCGGGATAAATTGAGATGTCGGTCGAGGGCTCCGGCGGGGGCTTGGAGCCGGGCACGAGGAAGCGCGAATCCACCCAGCCGTCCAGCTTGGACGTGCGGACCTGACAGAATCGGGGAAGCCCGGCAGTGGGCTGGCCAAGGTCCGGGATGACCTTCTCTCCATCGACTGCGTTGCAGCCGAAGTTCTTTAGGCCCTTAGCATCGTGCCGGAGTTCACCGACCTTCGGGGAGGACGGGGGTGGGTAACGGTGCATGGACAGCGCCTGGTCCGGCTGGATTCCTGTGACATCGAAGTACTCGGCCGTCTCGTCCAGGGTCAAGGACTCTTCCCCGTACCACTTGGCGCCGCCGACCTTGATCGGCTTGTGAACACCGCACTTGAACGCATGCGCCTTGGTGTCGGCGATCTCCGCCGCCTGCTTGTTGGCGTCCTTGAGGCGGGCGTTCACATAGGCCATGTGGCACGCGCCGCTGCCCTCCAGCTTCGTGACAGCCAATACCTCGGCATCTTTCCCGTCGATGTTGCCAAGGAAGAACCTCAGGATCGAGGCGAACAGCTTTCCGTCGCGAAGGCGCCATTCGATCTTCTTGCCGAAGCCGTTCTTGCTTGGCCAGAACTCCGGCTCCCATGCGGTATTCGTCGGCTCCCCGAACCGGACCACCATGATGCCACCCGTATCACCGAACAGTACGGTCCGGCCTCCTGGTGCGGAGCAGGTCCACTCACTCATCTCATCCTGACGAACTGTCTGCTTGCACGTCTTGCCTTGGGTGTCGGAATAGACGGCAGTAACGGTCCCGGCCGGAGGAGCTGAGGTTTCGTTGAAATCAATCAACGCCGGCTCCGGTTCCTGCTCCGGAAAGATCCCGTACCGGACTTCCTTGGTGCAGTCGGAGACGAAACTCCCCTTATCCGTTACGTTGAAGAACACACCCAGCTTGGGAACATGGAGGGCAAAGTTATTTCTTTGAAGCGCCTGCTTTCCTTCCAACCCGAGGCCTTCCGTTGTCACGCAGACGGTGCCGTCAACGATGCGGGAGTTGCCGCCTTCGATAACTTTGACCCTGGCAGGGCAGGTGGCCCAGAACTGCTTGCTCGTGCTGGAGTTCGGACCATTGTCACAGGCGGAGTCGTAGGCCCGGTAGATCGATGCGATCACGGTCGTGTCGCCCTCTTTGAATTCCTTGCCGAACACGTATCCGGACACCGGACCGTTGTCCTTCGAGCCATCACCGGTTTTCTGGCGTTCGGCATCGGCCTTGTCGATGAGGTCCTTCCAGATCTCGACAGCCGGCTCGGAATGCACCCCGGGCACCCCTAGGTCGTAGAGTTTCATGAGGTTTCCCCTCATAAAATCTTCCAGAGGATCAGCCAAAGTGGGGCTCGTCAGTAGAGCCACGGCAAGAATACCGGCTGGAAACAGTTTTGTGGCGATCATGGTGTTAGATTTCGAGTTCGGCGTAAGATCGCTAACTGAATGAGACGCATCCAAACAAGGGGTAGTACCCGAGCACTTGGCAGTCTTCCACGCAAAAAGAACAAGTCTGATACAGGAGCTTGGGGCGGCTTATGCAATTGCCGAATGGCTAGCGGTTCATCTCAGAACGAGCAGCAATGGCCACCGCGTTCTGCCCGCGCAGATCCCAGCCTATCAATTGACCGTCCAATGGAACCTTATGGCCTGTGTTTTCCCCTATTGACGAGGCCGGAAAGGTCTCCTATCTCTCACACACCAATCGAGGGGCTCGTCAATGAAGGTTTTCTGCATACGCTGAGTATGAACTCAACCCGTCCGGTGCTCGGACGGATCCGTATGCATGGGAGAACCATTCGCTATGACGACCTTTGCTTTCCGGCGCCCTGACGCATCTGCTTTCCAGCGTTTTCCTCTCACCGTTTTGAAACGTCTGACCGCATCCTCTGGCATGCGTAAGGATGTTCTTTGTCTCGCGCCTCTCTTGGCGCGTGCGATCTCGTTTGTCCCGACCTGCACTCGAATAGCCGTCCGAGCTTTGCAAGCTGCCGCCCTGACAAGGGCGGCTCTCGGGCCAGCCAAGGAGGTGCAACATGACCGAGACGAAACCAAACGACCGCCATCCATTTGAGGCGCTGATCCGCCACTTCACTCCGCACGACGTGCTGAAACGCGACCTGCCGGAACGTCCCTCTCGCTCTCAGATCAGGCTTCTGAGAAACCTGTGCGAGGCTCTTGAGGAGAAAGACTGGGACAAAGCAGGTAAGCTGCGCGAGCGCGCTCTTGCATCCTTTGGAGAGGCCCGCCGTCCCTATCTCACCTATGCATGCGCGATTGCCCAGATGCCGGGCTTCGCGCAAGAGGTTGCCCAGGGCTATGCGGCCATCGGATTGCAATTGAGCGGGCACCTCAGCAAAGCTTCCTTGAAGAACGATCCAGATGAAAACTATCTGTGGCGGCTCTCCACGGCCGACCGTCTGCGGAAGGTTTACAGCCTCGCCATCGCTTGGATGCTGATCGCAGCCAACGAGAAGAAACCTGAACCGACCTTCGCCGAGACCGCCGAGTGGCTCGATGAGGTTGCCGCAGAAATCGACGCGACACTGTGGACCCATACCTACGGCCTTGGCGTCGAGGAGGCCTACCAAAATGCCCTCAGAACGGTGAGGCGGGAGGCAGCTGCGGAGAAGGTTCGCCAGGCCAAATTGGAGAAAGCCCAAACGGAGCATCCCATGGATTCCCCGTTTGACACCAGGCGTCACCCCCACGTCGATGAGAGGCCGAACAAAGAGGTGGGTACCTTTGAGGTCCAGGAACCTGGAACGGGCGCAGAGCCCCCAACCGGGTCGAAGGGCGTGTTGGTGCTCGCAGCAGTTGGCTCACCTACCACAAGTGTGGGCAAAGAGACAAAGCGAAGCGTCAGCACCATCATCGGCAAGCATGTGCCGGAGCGAGAGGTATCTGGGGAGCGGCTGACTGACGTGCGACGGCTGCTCACACAGGAGTTCCCGTACGCAGTCGAGGTCATTGATCGGCTCCTGTCCGACTTGGTGCCGGATCAACCCGTCTGGATTCAGCCCACAGCCCTGGTCGGTGAACCGGGAGGTGGCAAGAGCCGTCTCGTGCGTCGTCTCCTTGAGGAGCTGAACTTGCCTTGGACGCGCCTTGATGCGGGCTCAACAGCCGATCACGCTCTCACCGGTACCCCACGGCGATGGCACACGGGCCACCCTTCCATGCCGCTGGCTCTGATGGAGGCCAACAACCTTGCCAATCCTGCCATGATCGTCGATGAGATCGAGAAGGCAGGGCGCGCCGCCTCTGGCTCGATCCATGATGCGCTCCTGTCTCTCCTGGAGCGCTCTACGGCCGCCGCTTGGCATGATCCTTACGTGGATACTCACATCGACGTTTCACACATCTCATGGCTGTTCACCTGTAATGGGCTTGAGGGAGTTCCGGGGCCATTGAGGAACCGGCTGCGGGTTCTCACCCTGCCTCGCCCAACGCGAGAGCACATTCCCGTCCTCGCCACGCAGATCATGCGGGACCTTCTCAAGGAGAAGGGCCTCGACCCGCGATGGGAGGCGCCCTTCGACCAAGTGGAGATTAACGTCCTGGCCGACGCGTGCAGTGCGGAGTTCAGCATGCGCGATCTGCAGCGCTTCGTCGGTGCTCTTCTGGAGGCCCGCAAGGCCACCGGCACCCGAAACTGAGGAGCAGGCGATGAACGATAAAGTCGAGGTACTGAAGGACTGGGATGAGGAACTCTGTGACCGCTTTGGCTGGATGGGGGGCGGCTGGCTGCATTTCGAATGCCGCCCCGGATGGGGGTATCTCCTCAAGGATGTCCTCACGCGCATCGACCTCGCGCTTGACGAGGGTGAACGCCAAACGTTTCGGATCTCGCAGATCAAGGAAAAGTTCGGCACCCTGTCGATCTACCACAACGGCGGTCAGCACATCTCGATGCTGACCGCGGCGGCCCAACACGCCTCCAGCCAGATTTGCGACATCTGCGGCCGACCGGGTCGTCCAAGAGGAGGCCCCTATCTCGCAACGCGCTGCGGCGAACATGAGGGGGCTCGATAATGCGGCTCTGGGTTCTTTCTGATCTTCACCATGAGCGACAGCCCGAGATCGCGCTGTCCCTCCCGGAGGCCGACGTATGCGTTCTCGCGGGCGATATTGGTTGCCCGCTCGCGGCAAGCGTCGACTGGGCCGCCCGGATCATCGCGCCTCGCATGCCAGTGGTGCTCGTGCCGGGCAACCACGAGTACTACGGCGACTCTTTGATCATAAATGGAATGAAGGGAATGAAGGAGGCTGACCGGCATCCGAACGTTCACCTGCTCATCCTCGGTGATTTCGTCATCGGCAACGTGCGCTTTGTCGGAGGAACGCTCTGGACGGACTATGAACTCAATGCAATGGAAGACGATCAGCGTGAGCGCGATCTGTCGATTGCCTATGCGATGGAGACCGCAGCCGGTCTGCTGCGGGATCACACGGCAATTGCCCTGAGCGACTTCGATGACCCCATGGATCGGCTCCAACCCTCACATGCCAGGCAAATGCACAAGACCTCTCGAAGGTATATCGAAGGTGCTCTCATGGAGCCTCATAACGGGCCTACGGTGGTGGTGACTCACTACGCCCCTCACCGTGGCTCGATTTCCCGCCAGTTCTTCGGATCGCCGCTGAACCCGGCTTTCGCATCGAACCTTTCGGAGATGATCTGGCGGTACCAGCCGCGCCTTTGGATTCATGGCCATGTGCATAGCTCGGCGCGCTATAAGGTGGGAGAGACGGAAATCGTCTGCAATCCCTGCGGATATCAGGGAGAGAATCTCGACTTCAATCCGGCATTGGTCTTGGAGGTCTGAGATGAACGACTGTCATGTGCAGGTCCAAGTTGCGCCCTCTAAGGAACGTTTGTCGGACGCAAGAAATGCGGTCTGCATGAGTGAATGGCAGGACCTTTTACTCTTGATCCTGCCACTTCGCAAGTTGATGTGGCCAGGCACCCATTTGCTTCATGATGCGATCGGCATGGAGGCGGACCGTCTGCTCGCCCAAATTCAAAATGAGAATCTGTCCAATCCCCAATCGTCTGTCGTCGCCTTGAGGTCCGTGAAGTCGACCCCAGCAGAGTGGGCTACACGCAGCGGCGTTCTCGGATCAGCTTGAATTCCCACTCTGCTTAAGGACGAAATCCTTGGCTGTTATGTACGCAGCGAGATCTGAGAATGTACAGAGCAATAAGCGTTGAGACCGGCAGCTCTAAAAAGCTTGCGCTCAGCACAGTCAGCTACCAGCCCAATAGTGGAAGGCAACAACGAGGTTTGAAGATTAGAACGCTGGTAAGGGAGCGAGATGAGTGTCGGACGCATGACACTTGGTCCAATGCCCAGCGTTGTCCCGCAGCGAAATAGCTTGCTGAGCAACGGGCCTTTAGTTTGATGCCAATATGGACTCTGCTTCAGCGGAGTGATTCTCGTTAGCCAGCTTCTCCTCACAAGGAAACGGCACGGTGAGGCGGAGTTCAGGTAGTGAAAGAATTGCCGGTTTTATATTGCGAGGCGTATAAAGATCAGCGATCCTACTTCTCATGCTCTGCTTCCTCGTCGCAATCTTAGGAACCATCTTGAGAATCCCTTGAATCGTTTCAGCCTCAAAGTAGGGGGCGATATCTGATTCCACATACTCCAAAAGAAGCTTTTCCATGTACTTCTCTGTTGGGAGCGCCTCGTAGATTGCAGAGAGAACATAAAATCCTACATTGATCGCGCCATCCCGTTTCTTGAAATTCTTCAGGTATCGAGCATGCCTGGCTTCCAGTGAATGTATTCTTTGTTCCTCCCAATCTCCCCCAGAGAGTTCGGCACTGCTGTTGTTTTCCAGTGGCTCTTCGCGCTTATTCGGAGCCTGGCGCCGTTTGGCTGGATTTCGCTCCAGCAACAATAGGTTTAAACGTGTGCGCAATATGGACTGGCGATCGGATGGAGTTTCGGACAGGTAGAACAGCCCGAGGACTTCAAAGAACCTCATCTCAGTCTCTTTGCGAGCCTGTTCTTGCGCTAGCTCTTCGACCCAGAGCATTATTGTTTCCCCATCCAAAGAGATCTCTCTTATGGTCCGGTCACAAACAATGGCATCACGGAGTACTGCATCACAAATGAATAGTAGCGATGCTGCATAAGAGCCTGGCCCTGCCTTGATGGCCTTTGCCAGTCGTAGATCACGCAGGGCTCCCCACGTTGCGGGACTAGAAAGTGGTTCGCTATGGGGGATACTATCAATAGCTTTGACGGCGCTGCTTTTTTGCCTCCAGAAGTGGTTAGCTTTCTGCCAAGCATCAGGACTGTTCGTGATGAACTCAGAGACAGCTGCGTCGAACCTTAGAGCCGCCTCGAAGAAGTTTTCCGACTTTGCACTAAATGCAGCGGTTATGTGGGGATAGCCGTGCTCGTCGAGTTTAAGTGCTGCGCCGTTGACGCTTGGATGATACTCATAATTGGTTTCGGGAGTATAGAACTCGGGAATATCTTCTACGAACTGATCCATCAGTAGCTTACCAGCCGTCATGAGACCTTCGTAAGCATCGTAAAATGGTTTGTGTGACTTCTCCGCCTCTTCGAAACGACTGATCAGATCATCGCGAACCTCTCTTCTATCCCGGCCTACCTCAATATCCTTTACCAACCTCGATATCTCGTTGGCTAAGTAGGCTAAGTAAATTGCGACCAAGCTCCCGAGCAGTGCAACCGGAACACCAATGATAAATGATGTGATACTTGATAACGCTTGCGCAACATCGCTAGCATCCTTCGAACTTTCATGAGCATCATCATTTAAGGGATGCTTACTTGTCTCGCTCGGCGTTCGCGTGTCTATTCCTCCCGGAGGTTTTGAAGTCGGGCTGTCTTGAAATGGATTGGCGTCTCGTGGCAGGACTATTTCGAATAGTGACGGAGCGTTCTGAAGCGTCAGGGTAGCAACCCCCAAGCCGATGACGATGCTGAGTCCGACTAGGGCGCCTACCCATAACCGATAAGTGCTATTTGATGTCACGATTCTTTACTCTTTGCAGTCTGTAGCAACGCTGTTCGGCAATCAGCTCACAAGCCGGTGGCCGGCTGTGTTAATTAGCCTGCCGCATGGCTATCCCCTCTATAAGCGGCAGGGTATCGCCGTCAATAAACGCGTTCGATGAACTCGTGTTTGGTTGGGCCGTAAATCTGAATGAGGTGACAAGCGAGCAAGTCGGCAGCAACGTATTCCGCAACTTCGCCGGTGACACCCAGTGGCTTTTTCGTCAGCTGGTAGTACTCGGCTGCAAGCGGCTTGACAGCCTTTAATATCTCTCGCACGCGGCGAACCTCGGCACTCTCTGCCAACGTAATGCTCCCTCATGGCCTGATGCATCGGATTAGTAACCCCCAAGATATTGGTGCCGCGAATGAAGCTCATCGGACGAATTCTCTGTCTTGGATTCAGCCCCGGCAATCTCGTGCGGCCAATTACTACGTTCATTCATCGGGAAGATCCTCATCACTGATCTGCATTTCGAACCGAAACCACCGTAGGTCCGTCTGTCGATGGCGCAGGGCGGAGCCATGCAGCACGATGTGCTTGAATTTTTCGGCAATCAGCATGGCCAGAACAGAGGGGAGGGCATCGGCCGGCATCGACAGCAGCGCGTTGGGCGATCCATGGAAGCTCAGGTGACCAACCAGCATCGGTCGATCATTCTGCCGATTTTTCTGATTGAGGCGCTCATCCGGAAGAAAGATTAGCTCAACGTCGCGATCCCGAAGCGGAGAAGGCCGAATTAAACGTCCCTGGATTTTGAGGTGTCGGTAATCATCATAGGGTCCGCCCGAGATGTTGGGTGCATTGGAAACCCCAAACATGAAGCTCCAGTCCCATCCAAGGATCTCGATGACATAATAGACGTGCTCGTCGACATGCCGTTTGGATTTCCGGCGACTGACCGTCTTCTTGCCGGCAGGCTTCTTGCCTCGCGCCCGCTCACCGGCAGCTGAACTCTTGGAGGAAGCGAGGATGGCAGTTCGGATCATGTCAGGCCTAACATGTTCCAATCCGGACGGGTCATCCAGATGAGACCGACTTCAAGACCAGCCGTCGTGATGGGAGCATGAGGAAGTGTGGCGCACCCAGCAATAAACCTGATTCAAGAGCCCGCCATCTCAACATGTTTACTCGTCCCGTCAGTAGAGCTGCCTTCAAGCACCTCCTACCCCTACGAAACCTGACGTTCTCTAAACGGTGAAGACTACCTCGACCGCTCATAGGCAGAGATGTCGACATGATACTAAAGAGCACTACCGCACTACTTACTGGGGAATATACTCCTTAAAGACGCCAGATGAGCCGTCGCTAGGAACAAGGTGAAGATGGTCCGTTCCCTAATGAAAGTGTCTTCAACCATAATTCTGAATGACGAAAAAAACCATCTAGACGAGATCGTCAGAAACCTGAAATCAGCCGACCGGTTTCAGTGCATCGTGGCATTTGCAAAGCGCGGTGGCCTTGACGAAATCCTGCCCGCAATCGAGAAAAAGTTGCGCTCTGGGATGACAGCCCGGTTTGTGGTCGGGCTCGACTATTATCATACAGACCCCAGCCTGCTACATGAATTGCTCAAGCTGACACGTAAATACAACTCGTCAGGCAACAGAAAGATTGTTGAGTTGTTCATGAGCAGCGAAGAGGCGGAATACACTTTCCATCCGAAGATTTATCTATTTGAGTCTTCCAGTGGGACAAGTGCTATCGTTGGATCGGCCAACCTTACTTTTGGAGGGCTCGCTAACAATCATGAGATTTCACTGTCTGCTCATGAGGCGACTAATGTCATGGTACGCGCTGTCAACGGCTGGATTTCGGGTCTGCAGGCCGACAACGAAATAGTTGAAGCAACACTGCCACTCGTTCAGCAATACGAAGAGCGACATGCAGTCCACCGAGCTCACATGAAGCTAGCAGCTCGCCGCGCAAATCGGGAGCTCGCAAGCCGAAGGACAAAACCCGAGGCTACAGAGTTAGGCACTTTGGCTGAAATCCTCAGGGAAACGAGGCTCGACAAGACTGACGCTGGCTTCGAGGCACAGATACATTCCAGAGCTACAGCACGAGCCGCCGCAGAAAAGCTGCTCATACAGATACGGGATGAGCCGTCGCTATCTGAAGATCGATTCAAAGAACTTTACGAACCTTTAGTATCCGGGCTTTGGCACTCGGGCGGGCTACACCGCGGCAAGAATATCATAGCTGGGAACGCAACTGCATTCCAGACAGCTCTCCGTTCTGTAGGGGACATTCGACATCTCGACGTCGAACCCGCTTTTGCCGCACTTCATGGCGGTTTCACAAACGTGAACCGTGCAGGTATCAACGTGATAACGGAAATCCTGCATACGTTCGACAATGACCGTTTTGCTGTCATGAACCAGAATTCAGTCTACAGCATGACACTTGCGAACGTTGTAGGCTTTCCCGCGAAGCCAAATAAGGGCAATGTCGACGCAAAGGTTTATGCTACATTTTGTGCTCACGCCGACACGATCCGCAACGAGCTCAAGATCAAAAATTTTACTGAGCTTGATGCACTCTTTAACTATGCGTACTGGGACTAAGGCCTGTGCAACTCCCTTTCGAGCATCGGGTTCGGGATGGGTTTATCCGAGAACAAGCAGGTTTTTGAGTGTCAACGGCATAGGCTCCCGAAGCCGCCACGTTACTGTTATAGGCTGATCGCCGTTCCACGACTGGAAATCTACTTCGCCACAATAAGTGAACGGCGTCGGCTTCGATCCCGTCTTCTTTGTCCTTCGCACCAGCAGATGCACATGGAGCCCCATCTCTTTGTGATTCCGGATCATCTGACCGTGCTTGGATGTCTGAGTCGTACGGTTCTGACTTTGCCAGGAGAACTCGACATCGGTGATAAAGTGGTCAGTGTAGCGGTGCTCGTTCATCATTCCATCCTTCTCCAGCGTTACAAGGAGAAAGAGATGGGGAGGCTTGGGGACGAACCCTGCATTCCACGTGGCCTGATCAAAGGTGAGGTCGAAGGCTGCAGGGATAGCCTCGCGTGAGTATCGTTCCCAAAGCTTGAGCCCTGGTCCTGCCAGGCCAGCGGTACCCATTGGCTCCATTACCCAGCCGCCATCTCGCGAGCTCAGGCGGACTCGGTCGCCCCTCCCGGATAGTCCGGCATCCTCGCCAAACCACCTACGGAGGATTTCTGGAAGCCGGTTAGTGGTATCTTCGGTCGGACGCACGACATTTATCGCAAATTTGGCGATCGCCGCCACCATCGGCTGGTCGTCGACGGAGACATCTAAATCCCCCTCCGCTAGAGAGCGTGGTCCAGGTGTAGAGGGGAGGAACAGGATGGGTTTTCCTCCTGAGTTCCGGGCAACTCGACAGACAATGTCTTGGCGTAGGTCGTTACTACGGGAGAGATACTGCGCCAGGCGCCAATCGAGAACCTCTCGGAGCAGGCGTCCGAGAGCAGCGGCGTCCACAATGTCGAATGCAAAACCAAACTGGTCGTCATCAAGGCGGAAAAAGGAGATGCCACCCGTGCCCCGAGCGCTCAAGTAGGCGTTGATCGGGTTCTTGAGGAGGAGATCCTTGAGCGCCTTTGGGTTCGACAGATCGACCGAGAAATCCTCCCGGAGCTTGTGCATGCGGGATGCAATGGCCGAAACGCGCGTGGTCAGATCATCGAGCGAAGAGCGGATTAGGAGGTCGTCTCCGTCCAGAAGAGCCAACAAGAGCACGATCTTGTAGCTTCGCGTGGCTTCCGTCTTTTCAATGTTCGCGAGAAAATCCCGGTGTTTTGACCGCACTGCGAGCTCAACGCCATCAAGGCCCCGCATGCGATCGACGAATCCGAGCCAGGATCTCTCGCTACTGCTCCTTGGGTTCAGACCTGCGTGGAAGACCTCTACGGCGGTCGGCCGGATCCCATGCCGCTCCTCGAAGTCACGGTAGAAGGACTCGAGAGCGTTCTCGGTGCCGGTCGGCTTGAGGAGCTGCCGGAGGATCTCCACCGCGGTCAGGTCGTAGGTCACCTCACAACCCAGGGGCAAACTGATGCTTTCCGAGACAAGTTCTTCGAGTACCTCCCTAAGGCGTCCGCTCGTCTGAGCATCTCGGCCTGCGAGCGCCGCGATCGCCCTAAGCTTCATCAGGAAGGCGCGGTGATTGCCAATGTAGTCGATGACCGTCAGCCGATCCTTGCCGTCGGACTTGCGCAGCCCACGCCCGAGTTGCTGCATCCAGATGATGGTCGACTCGGTCGGCCGAAGCATCAGCACGGTGTCTATACCCGGAACGTCGATGCCCTCGTTGAACATATCGACAGCAAAGATGACCTCGAGTTCACCCGCGCTAAGCTTGCCGAGCGAGGTCGCGCGGGGAGCGGAACTGGGACCAGAGTGAACCGCAACGGCCCGAATCCCCTCTCGGATGAAGAACTCCTTCATGAAGTCGGCATGGGTTTGCGAACAGCAGAAGGCGATACATCTCTGACCACCGAGCTTGCGGAACTGTTCGACGACGTTCTTGGCGCGAGCTTCCGTTGCGACCGCGGCCGTTAGCTCAGCCAGGTCGAACTGAGCGTTCCGCCACGGGATATTGCGGTAGTCCACCTCATCCGGAACGCCGAAGTAACGAAACGGACAGAGGTGACCACCCTCGATTCCGTCGTGAACTCCGGCCTGGAAGACCAGGTTCTCCTGGCACAGGCCTAGAAGATCGGCACCGTCTGTTCGCTCGGGCGTGGCCGTGAGCCCGAGGAGGAATTTTGGCTGGAAGTGATCGAGGACGCGCCGGTAGGTGCCCGCCGCGGCATGGTGAAACTCGTCGATGACGATGTAGTCGAAGTCTCGCGGCTTGAACCGGGAGAGATGGTTCACGCGACCTAGCGTCTGAATGGACGCGAACAGGAGATCGGCATCAATGTCCTGGTGATCTCCAGAAAGGCGACCGATCCTAGCATTAGGGCGAACGCGCCGGAACGTTTCAACGGCTTGGTTCAGGATCTCCTCGCGATGCGCGACGAAAAGGATCCGCTGGAATTCGATGCGATTGCTGTCGAAAGCAGCAAGCCAGGTCTTTCCCAAGCCTGTGGCGAGAACGACCAAACCAGCCGTAAAGCCGTCCTCACGGGTCTGTTCTAAAGCGGCAAGCGCCGCGCGTTGGATTTTATGGGGCTCAGGCGGGGGGAGGGGGGCCTCATACGGCACTCCTGCCTCTTGGAGGTCGGGGACACCACGCCGCTGTTCGTACAGATCGATCCAGTCCGGTGTCACTGGCACCGAAGCGCTATCTTGAAACAGCGCCTCGAAGCCACTCTGGATTTCCGAGAACCCGAGCGTGTCTTGACTCGAAACGACCTTGTAATTCCATTCGATCGATGTGGTCAGGGCAGCTTCCGAGAGATTGGAGCTGCCGACGAAGGCAACGCCACTGCTGTCGGTCAGAAAAATGTAGGTCTTGAGGTGAAATCCTCTGGAGCGTGTCTCATAGACGCGAAGCGTAAAATCGCCCTCCAAGTCGGCTAACCGGCGAAGTGCGACTGGCTCCGTTACATCGAGGTAGTCACCGAGAAGGATCCGAGCTCGGCCACCCCGCGCCAGGAAGTCCTTCAGATGCTCGACAATGAGCCGGGCGCCACTGTCGAGCAGGAAGGCCACGCCGATGTCACACACGGTGGCCTGGTCCATGTGGACGAGTAGATGGGGTATGAAATGGTCCTCACCGCCGGTTACAAGTCGCTGCTTTTCGGCATGCGCGGGCGATGTGGGGGAAAGATAGTTTGCCTTACTCGGGATCACGTGACGGACACCGCCGCGTGGATCCGGAACGTCGCCTGTGTATCGGGGGATTACGTGGAGGTGGAAATGAAAGACGGTTTGACCGGCGGACGCCCCGAAATTGAAGCCGACATTGAAACCATCTGGCGCGTGGCGGCGCCTGACTACTTCGATACCGCTGTCGATAGACTGCCAAATGGCACTCTTCTCGGCACCGTCGAGGTCGTCCCAGGTTGCCGCGTGTCGCCGTGGGACAATGAGTAGGTGCCCCGGTGACACCGGGAAGGCGTCCCAGATCGCAACAACATGTTCGTCGGAGAAGGCAATTCGGCTGAGCTCAACCGTACAGAAGGGACATACAGTGTTCATCGGGACGGTATGGGATCCTTCAGTCGTCTTGAGCCGGGCAGGGAGTATGGCTGCATCGTGCAGCGCAACCTAGACATCTAAGCCGTTTTCCACACATCGTGTCCGGCTTCTTGTAATTCTGTTTCAAGACGGCCGTGCGGCTGCCCCGCCTTGGAGGTCTAGGCGACCGGCCACGACATGGAGGGCCAGCAAGGATGCCCAACACAACGCAACAAGAAATAAGCGTCCTTAAGCGCCTATAACTCTTTGCTCTGCCAGCGCTTCCTTGGCCTCAGTTCCTCCCCACTTGTCGTTGACATTAGTGGTCTGATCCGGCACGAAGCCGTTGTGGCTGTTCGCTCTCCATAGCGGCTTGTTTGGTGTACCCGCACGCAGGGGACTGATTGCAGCCCCAAAAGGCAGCACCATCACGGCGACGCTTTTCGACTATCTGTCCCACAAGACAACTCGGGCATTGCTCGAGTTCCTGGCCGTCAATGGTCTCAAAGCGGATATCGCTGCCCGCGATCTCACAGAGTTCATGAATGTATCGCGACGGCTTGCGTTGATCGTAAAGGATAAATACTCCACGGCTTGCTCGCGTCAGGGCAACGTAAAATAGCCGCCGCTCCTCCGCGTACGGAAAGCTCTCGGGCTTAGGGATAACCAAATTCAACAGTTCATCATCTTCTATTCGGCTGGGAACGCCATAATCGCCCTCACTGACGTCAAGAAGGATTGTATAGTCCGCCTCCAATCCTTTCGAGCGATGAAAGGATAACCCAGATACATCGATATTCGCGAAATCTGGCATCTTTCCGTTGAAGGGATTTACCATGTTGTATCGCCAGAGAACGAGAACTTTCAGCTTTTGTGTCTCTTCAGATTTCCACTGAGATGAGATTCTTCCAAAGAAAGCGTCCAGTCGGGCTAACAGGTGATAGCAAGCTTCGCTGAAACTCGGATTCCGCCGCTTCTCAGTGATCGGAATGATACGGATTGATCGCGGAATGGCCTTCCGAGATGACCGAACGGTCTTTTTGAGTTGTTCGGGATTTCTCTGAACAAACCGGGCAGCTGTATCGGCAAGCAGTTGGTTGCATCGATAGGTCTGTTCCAGACGTCCTTTCCAACTAGCTCCGAAATTCGTTTCGAATTGAGTAAAGATGGTGATGTCTGATCCTGCAAATCGGTAAATCGACTGCCAGTCGTCTCCAACTGCGAAGAATTTAGTGAACGGATTTTGATGCTTCAAAGCTTTAATTAGCCTCGAGCGAGGGTCCGAGATGTCTTGGAACTCGTCTACGAGAATCAACGAATACGGATTTTGGTATCGTCCTGTCTCCACCAACCTGACAGCATCGCCAATCATGGAATCGAAATCGATGCGCTGCGCCTCTTCAAGTTTTTGGGAATAAGCATCGGTTATGATCCACACAGCACGAGCAAAATGCCGCGCACGAACACGATCATGGAGCGATTTTGCGCGCTCGAGAAGCATTTCCAAAGTTAGCCTGCTAGCACGTATGTGCTTGATGCAGACTGAAATAAGTTTGTGGTAGTGCTTTATAACAACAGGCTGAATCGCCTTAAATATTTCTTCGTTGCTTCTCTGTGAAAATGACACCCCGCGCTGTTTGAGTTCATTCTCAAGGTGCCTCAGGAGAGATTCTTCGTAAGCTTGGGCTGATGTAGTCTCAAAGAAATCTATCCCTTCCTTGCGATATCCTTCCCGCTTACTATTCGCGTGCTCGACGTAGTTTTCGAACGGAGAGGTTCCATCTGCATTGATTGCAAAGTGCTCGTGTATCGTTCCCGTGTGAGGATAGTAAAAATCTGGCTGAACAGATCGGCGGCCACCGTGTTCATCCTCTATCGATACTTTCCGCTCGTACTCAAAATTCACCGAGTTCAGCCAGAGCCAATTTGCAATTCTCTGCTCCTGGAGAGACTTCACGTAAATCCCTGCCAGGGTGCCGACAGTACCCTTACCGCGATCATTTCGATCAGTAATATACCGCTGATAGTCCTCCTTAGAACCAAAGGTCTCCACAGGCACATCTGCTTTTGGAAAGACGGTCAGAAGGTCTATCCAAAGTCTCTGAAATTCCTGATTTGAAACCATTTGTTCCCGAATTATCTCTTCGATCAACCGGGCTTCGCCAGCTGGATGCTCTACCCAGTTTGCCAGTTGCGGCGGGCGTCCTTCTATTTCTTCGATAATGCTTCGCCCAAGTGCATGGAACGTGGTCACCCGACACTCGAGAAGGTTCTCGTCAACATGGAGTTGACGAGCGATCCGTTGCCGGAGCTCGTCAGCAGCGCTTTTGTTGAACGCTAAGACAAGTATTTCACTCGGCCGGTACAATTCCTTTCTGAGGACATACGCGACCTTTCCCACCATCGTTGCGGACTTTCCAGAACCGGCAGACGCAACCAAAAGGTTGTTGTCTTCGAGGCGGATACACGCTTGGCGCTGCTCGTCCGAGAGGGGAAATCCGCCTAGGTCGTCGAAGAACGCCCGATATCGGCCCAATTCGTGCGACACGAAACTCTCGTTATATTGATGTCGGGCGTCAGGGTCAGTCAGCATCGCGAACGATGTTGGTAGGTTCGACCGCAACGAAGCCGGTATCAGCGAGACATCAAATAGGGGGTGAGAGAGTGCACGAGATGCACGGCCTGGTACGCTCGCAATCGCTTTGCTTATATCGGCATGTGCCAGGTACTGATGATTGCCCTGGATGATGCTTTTTATCTTCTCGTCGACCTCGGCCAGCCGCTCCTTGTCCGACGCAATCGTTTCAGCCAGATGCTGGTTGATAAATTTGAGAAGATCACCCGTAAGTTGCTGGGCTGCATTTGCGGTGAGACCCGACAGGGTATCAGTCCGGTTTTTCGATCGTACTTCAACGGTGTGCCAAAGAAGAGCTTTGGCCGTCGTTATGGCAGAAATTTCAGAGCAGAGAAGGTCAGTCTCAGAGTTGGACTTCAATCGAATCCGTTCCGGATCCGAAGGGCTGAGTGTCACCTTCCACTTGATCGGTAAAAACAGACGTGCCCAAAAGCTAGGTCGGTACGTGCGCGAACCACCAAACATCAACCTAGCGTCCCCACTTGAACCCTATTATTGGCAAGGCTTCGGCTGGCATATGCGTAGGGAGTAAACACTGTCTTTCATCCTGCAGCCATTCTGCTCTTGCCCTCAACTATCCCGCTTGGCGGGTCTGGCTACCCGAAGATCACATACCTCAACAAGCTGTTGGAAAGCTTGCATTCCGCGCTGTGTGGCGATTCCAGAAGGCGACCATTCCTCCAGAAGCGTCGTATTTGCCGACTTTGAGCCCTAAGATCGGCGTTCTAAGTAGGCTTTGTTCTTTGAGATTACCTTCGGTGTCCGAGCCACGATCTGCCATGCGATTGTGACCGAAACACATTACTGGCCTTATTGAGCCATTTCTGCTCCCGATAGTGAGTCATACGGCGACCCACGATTAGACCCGCCCTAGCGCCTCTAAAGCGGTCCGTGTTTTGCCAGCCGAATGTTCATTCATCAAACCGACCTTATCTTCGGACACTTAGTTGCAAAAAGGAGGCTAGGCGTCAGGGGCTGCCAGCTCCAAGCGAGATTTCTGTGATTTCGGACGTGAGAGGCAATTCTCCTAAATTGCTACGTCAGATACGATCAGAGCTTCTTTAGGCAATTACGGCTTGAATTCCCTATGTCTGATGTTCTTGAATACCCTGACTTGGTTTGGAAACATCGAAAACCGCATTCGGCGCTGGAGGTAAGTCTGGACTTCATCCCAACGCAATATGAGGGTTGTTAGCTGAACGTCGTTCGGGACTTTACTGCGGAATGGATCCGTAACAATTCATTTGCTGGAAGAGCTACGATCTGGATGTGGGGAACAATCAGCGTCAATCTTATTCGCTGCCATCCCGCACACCCAGTGCCAAGCTGGTCAGAATTTCTTGTTCAGTTCGGCTTTCCTGAAAAGTTCATTGAGGAACTTGAGCTTGAGCTTCAGAGAACATTCAACGGCCAAGCAGCAATAACCGAGGTTTTAGCTCCACAAAGAGACGATGGATGGGCGCCAATCTGCCACGTGGAAAAGGAGACGGTCTGGATTGAGCATGATCCTGGTCAATGGGAGCCTTGGAACAAGGCGGAGCACGCTCCGCATTCCGCAGAAGTAGTTGTTCCAACAAACGAGCCAGAGCAACATCCTCAAGAGCCCGGCACGGCGATCGATGAAACCCGAGCTCCTCCATCGGACAACCAGGCAGGCGATGTGGACGCACCGGTCAGGTCCGCGGTAGACGAGGAGAACATAATGTGCTTTGTACGAGAGATGTTCGCAGCAAGCGCACAACGCGAGAGGCTTGAGGTCATAGACGATATGGCACGAGCTTTGGGATATCGCCGGACTGGCAGTCGGATGCGCGCGAAGCTGGATAATGTGTTACGTGCCGCGGTCCGCAGAGGCATCATCATAAACGAACGAGGATCACTGCGCGTTGCTGCTCATACGATTCAGCAGCATGAGCGTGATATCCTCAAAAACCAATTTCTGGCTTCCCTTCGAGGACGTGGTTGGATCGACCGTGAGGACGCTATCCGTGGCTTCGCACGGTGGATGGGCTTCGGCCGCACCGGGGCAACTATCGATCGGGTTACCCGGTCGGTAATCAATGGATTGATCCGAGAGGGCAGGCTGGAGAGTGAGGGCGGCAATCTACGACGGGTTTAGTACAACTATCGATTTTGAACCTGGATAGATTTCATCAAGACATCACTGTCTGGGGATGGGCCGCTTTCTTCGATTGAGGATTCTTACGAACTCGGGTGTGTCGCGAACGCCATCACGACTGCCCGAGCACGGTCAAGCGCAATAACCTCCTCTCGGCCGCCATCGCATCGAAGTTCTGGAGGCAAAATTGGGAGAGATATGACCCGATGCAGAGCAGGATCGCGGACGGAGCAAGATGCCTGTCGTCGAAGATAGTGTTCTCCCTGTTGTGACGAAATCTCGGCGGCCGAAACTCTGGAACGATGTGTTGGCGCCTCATCCAGGGCAAAGTGTCATTGCCAGCGATACTTCGCAACTTCGCTAGCAATCTCAGGATGAATCCGGACGATCCCTGCGTGCTCGGTGAACACGCGTCCGTAGGCATTCCCTTTTGATGTCATGAGGCTCGAAACCGCACCGTATGCGTCTCTTGAATCTGTGACACGCTTAGCTTCCCGCACGAGTGCGCCCCGGTCGATGCCGTGTTCCGCATTTACGACGATTGCGACAATCCGGTGAACGTTCGATCGGGGTCTGGTGGCCCAGCGCCTTATGCGGCCCGTCACGAAAGCATGCTCATCAGCTGTCATGGGATCAGCCGTAGCCGTAGGAACCGCTCGGCTCCCGGCTGGCGGCTCGATCCTAGCCTCGGAAGCGCGTCCCTCATCGGAAGCAAGGCCCGATGCAGAAAGCTCCATGGGTAGATTGCGCTTACGAGCCTCCAGGGCTTCGATGATGGTACGGTTGTACGGTTGCGGGTCGATCCAAAAATCAGGGTAGTATTGCGGCTTTGTCGGACGCGGCATGCCCTCCGGATGCCAGCCGTAGAGTTCATAGGAGCGATACTGGAGAATGGCCCGGATCTCGGTGTCATGATCAGACAGGCCAGCAAGGGCCCTTGGTAGGAGGACGAGATTGGCAATCGCGGTATGATACCTGGCGTCATAGCAGGTGCCCGGCCAAATGTGGCAGGTCTCAAACCCACGTACGCTCTTACCGGGTCTCCCAATAGCCCGTTTGATTGCTCGATTTGCGACCGAATTGTCGTCGAACGTGATGCCGTCTCGGCTCTGGCGTCGCACTTCGCCCTGACTTAAACGCCCACGCCGAACCGTCGGATCCCAAGCGCCGGTCCCATTTTCCAGAACCAGTCTCTGATGCACCTTCGGGCTTGCCCACAGACCCGTTTCCGCCACCAGGACTGCTAGCCGAATCCCATGTCGCGCCGCCGCGTCCCGCAGCAACTCCTCGGCATCCATCATGCTTTCTGCCAAAACACCCTCCGAAAGTTTCTGGCCAGTGTATCAACCTAAGGCGCGTGCGGTCCTTTGCTCCTTGAGATTAGTCCAAAGACATTATGTACCGTTTCCCGAAGTCGTGATGTGAGGGATCCTTAATCTTTGAAAGTTCGAGGCCTGAACCACGACGGCCTGACCGATATCCCCTCGGCATTCTCGTCCGACACTGCCGCAACCCATCCGCCGCTGATGCCATCCAGGCGGTCTCATAGCTACTCCGCTGTGAGACCGCTGCCTACGGGCATGCCACCCCTCCTCGGCGGTCATGCCAACGCCCGATCACCGGCGGCGCAAGACAAAGTTCAATCAGACCAGTCTTTGGGTGTCGTCTTGAGCCTCTGCCGAGACTGAACGGGTAAGGTCATGAATGGAATCAAGGCTGAAAGATATGCGTCCGGTTTTGTCGTATTGGCGACTTAAACCCTCAACCGTTAGCAACGGAGGTGAGATGGCCGCGATCAATCGCGCTGCTGATGCAGGGCACAACGAAACCACGTTGGAACGGGACTGGCTTCAACTCACACCTCTTCAACCCTGTCTCGATCCACCACCCATCTCGAACGACAACACGGTTGAGGTCAATGCCGCGCCTCCTGTCAAGAACGGCATCATCGCCTGGGTGGCTGGCCCGTTTGCCACGCAGGTCAGTCAGATCTGGTCGGGCGATCGGATTAAGGAGTACCTGACGGCGACCGATGCTCGCCGACATGTGTGGCACGCCTGGCTCTCGTCCGACGCCATGGCCTTCCACCTTCGCAATCCGATGACCGCCGAGTTGGCCTACGCTCGGCTGACCTATGTTGGAGGCAAGGATCTCATCCTCCAGGCGTACGCTGCCCGGCCTGCCGGGATCACCAGGACGCTCGGGAGGCTTGGCACGCCGGCCCGATCACCGGAGGTCTATCGCGCTTTGGTGCGAGCTCTGAAGATCGACGGCCCCGGTGCGAAGCTCTTGCGACACGCATCTGATCTTACAGATGACCTGATCCTTGGAGTGGCCGCGCTGCCAACCGGATTGAACGCGAAGCCGGTTCTGGATCTGTTTAAAGCTGGGCGGATAGGATTCGAGTCCATCGGCTTCTTTACATGGACCCTGACGCGATTGGAGCAGCTGAAGGGGACTAAGGCGGTTCAGGCGATCTTGGCAGCGCCTAATCCCAAAGACATGCTGTGGGAGGCCATTCAGGACTTTCCATTCCCTGACCCACCCTGGCCTGGGAACGATCGCCTGAGACCTGTGACCTCGCGGGGCCACCTCCAACGGATCGCAGCAGATTTCCGAAATTGTCTCACGACCAACCCTCGGCAGCGGGAGGCCATCGTGAGGACTATCAACGGAGAGCGCTGCTTTTACGAGTGGTGCGGACCAGAGCCTGCGTTGCTTGAGTTTCGCAGGATCGGCTCGATCGGATGGTACTTGGTTGAGGCCAGAGGCCGGAAGAATCGGACAATCTCGGATCAGGACCGTGACGACATTCTTCGTTGCCTTTCCCAGAGCTCGTCGTTGTGTCCAATCTGGAACTGGGACACGCCCTACGAGGAGGACCTGGCCTACCTGCTTGCCGGACTAGACGAATAAAAACCGGAAGGGCGGTCGAAGTTCTAGGGACTGCACCGCCCTTCGTACAAGGGGTGTCTCAGAAACTGAGCCGCAATCTCAAACTTTCTCCTTTATGCAACGGAGCACATTTATGGGCCTTGCTAATCTCATGAGGACAAATGGCTGAACCAGACCCTCAACTTGCCCGCTTTCTCATTCGTCGAACTCTGGTTCGAGGGTAGCCGTAAATTCATTGGTTTACGAAGCATCGGGATCACAGCAAAACTCCGACCGAAGAGATGCAGGTCTGGATTCGACGTTTGCTCCGTCTGCATTCGATACGGCGCAACCCTGTCGATTCTGAGGACCAGGTATGAGCATTCACCCGAACATGTCTCCACATCCACAGAAGCCGGAGATTGATGATCCCGAGGAATATCTAGAGATGCTTCTCAAATCAAAGCCGCGTATGAAGAAGCGTGATATTCACCGGAAAGTGGTCGAACGCTTCCCATGGTGGAATTGCTGGAAACCTTGGTGGCGGGCCGATGACTCTTCGTCCTCCCGACCCGAGGAAAAGACAACCCGGGGCCCCTGGTCCAGAACCAACACTGCGCCAGGGGCAGATCAGCAGCGCCGAGATGACATCAAGTACCAGCAGAGGCGAGAGCGTGTTGAGCGGGATAGGGCTCGTAGAAAGCAGCAGGAAGCGAACAGCGGTCCGAATATGGAAAGTGAACGTCATGACGGAGTTTTCGCAGAAGGAGATCGAGCAGTTCTGGAATGGACGCTGACGTCCACCGATTACAGTCAATTCCGGATCGAAGATCATCACACAGATGCCGATGCGGTACAGATTCTCTTATCTGCGATGGCCGCCATCCGACAAGAGCGGGATAGTGCCATTGACATCATTCACCTTCTGATGCGGGAGCGAAACGAGGCTCGCGCATCCATGGCGTCTCAGAGCCGTGCCGCCCAACAAAATCGTGAGAACCAATCGAACCCTTTATATCGAAAGGTGGGTTTGGATGAGAAATGTCCCGACTTCGTCCTCGACGCAGTTCGAAGAGCCTATCGCGTCAGGTTTCATCCGGACAAGTATCCTTCCGCACATAGGGTGGAGGCAGAGCGGCGGTTCAAGGAAGCTGAGGCGGTGTTCGAGCAGATCGTGCGTCTCCGTGGCACCCCACCTTGAACCCGCCCTGTCTCCGGGAGGTCAACATACCGTTATGTGGGCTGAAACGAAGATTGATCAAACCGGGCGATCCTGCCGGTTGCACTACAGCAAGACGACAAACATCCCTCGTCAGATTCTGATTACCCACCTGGGAGCCGTTCCCCTATTCGCTGTTACCTTTCCTCGCGGTTTGTAGGGGCCTTGGAGGCTGACCGAGGCATCATTCTTCTCAAGCTGGGACTGTTCATGATCAACAACGATGAATTGAACCGAGCCGCCGGTGCCCTGATGGGGCTCGCGGCAGGCGATGCTGTCGGAACCACCGTTGAGTTCCTGCCAAGGGGAGGCTTTCCGCCTGTCACTGACATGATTGGCGGCGGACCGTTTCGGCTCGAGCCGGGACAGTGGACCGACGACACGACCATGGCCCTTTGCCTCGCGGAAAGCTTGCTTGTCGACTCCGATCTCTCGCCCGATGACCTGATGGCTCGTTTCGATCAGTGGGTAGAGAATGGATACAACTCTTCAACCGGCCGATGTTTTGATATTGGAAACACCACCTTGGCAGCCCTCGGCCGTTTCAAGCGAACTGGCAATCCCTATGCGGGGGAGGCGAATGCACGGGCTGCCGGCAACGGGTCGATTATGCGCTTGGCGCCGGTGCCTATCCGATGGTGGCATGATTCCGCGAAGGCGGAGGCCATTTCCCGTAAGCAGAGCTTGACCACCCACGCCGCACCTGAGGCTGTGGACGCGTGCGCCCTTCTGACTCGGATCATCACCTCAGCCATTCAGGGGCACCAACGCGATAAAGCCCTAAGCCCCCAGGTTGATCCCCATTGGCAACCGGCCATTCGGGCAATCGCCGCTGGGGACTGGCGCTCGAAAAAGGAGCCGGACATCAGCTCGACCGGGTACGTGGTTCATACGCTCGAGGCGGCTCTTTGGGCGGTTGCGACAACGACAACCTTCGAAGGCGCCATCCTCCGAGCCGTCAATCTTGGCCATGATGCCGATACGGTTGGAGCTGTAGCCGGCCAGATCGCGGGAGCGCTATATGGCCTCGATGCCATTCCGCAGCATTGGGTTGCCCAGCTGTATCGGGGCCAGGATCTGCTTGCTCTCGCAAACCAGCTGTTTGACGCAAGCTTGAATAGTACAGGTTCTGCCCACCAACCAAGATGAAACGGTCGCTTCGGAACGGTCTGTTGATGAACTTCGCCCCAGTTATACGAGGAAGAATCCCGCCCTCGGAGTCTAATAGTTGGGAGGTTGCCGTCACCTCCATCGGCGGCGTGCTTCCGTCGTGGGCCAGTGTGGAGCCCGCGCCCACAGGCCATCCTCATTTCGAGATCGTCATTGTCAGAGATACATCTGTCCTCACCGACGAGGTTGATCGGCTCCGTGAAACCCAGCCCCGGATCCGGCTCGCCGTCATCAGAGAGGATAGCACCGGCAGCGTCGTGCCTGACTGCACTCTATGTGTCTTGGCAACCCCGAAGCATCTCGACCTCGTTGCCGAGGCCTTCGCGAAGCTCTCAACGGGAACGCTCTTCGTGGGCGTCGACATGATCGAGCTGCTTATGGTGGCTAAAGCAATGGATCTCGTGGAGGCTCCCGATCCAGCCGGCAGGCGCTCTGTCGTAAAGAAGATGGGTTCCGGACGCTCTGTCATCATCGAAGGCCATGCCAGCGAAAGCCTGTCACGTACGATCCGTGATCATGACCAAAGGTTCTGCGATCTCGGCTATGCAGGCGGTAGACTGATCTTGCAGCTCGTTGGGGAACACGAGCGCTCCAGCCTCACCCTGTTTGACCTTGACCAGTTTTTCACCGCGGCTCGTGAGGGATGTCCAGATCGGGATCTGGTGATCACAGCGGCTCCTGCGTCCTTAAGCGCGGTCCTGATGATCGGATTTGCATGAAGGCTCTCCATTCTGTAGCCCATTAAGGTCATTCCTCCCAGGTGTAGCTTGCCCAGCCGATTAGGTGCCTCATGTCCAGCAGTACGACTTCGCGATCCGCGATTAGGCAGCGCAGCTTTGAGAGGCTCGCATTCACGGTGCAGGACGCTGGAACGAGAGGGGCGTCTGGCCTTGAGGTGCTCGCTGAGCTCCTGGAGCAGCTGACGATCATCATCCGGTTCGAGGCGCGGGCCGGGCATGGCGAACCTGACAATTGGCTGATTTATGCCCTCGCCGAGATTGCGCACGATCTGCCAAAGGAGATCCCATTTCTGGCGGAGGCAAAATCCTGCGAAGGCTACGTGGAGGCCTTCCTGGAGAAACTCGTGTATTGGAAGGAATGGCTGGAGAGCACATATCCGTAGTGCATGCACGGGTCGCACCATTGCTGACCGCGCTAGCGCGTCACCCACATGTCTCGGGAGATTATACATCACACTGGTCTGCATGAAGCGAGTGGTTACTTCTCCTGCCTTCAGGAACAATTGTCAGCCGAAAACCATCGGGCGAGCGATCAACGTGATCAGACGGGGCCCATGTATTCACCTATAGGCGCGGTGATGAAGGACAGCGATGGATTATGGCAACTGAAGTAAGTGCCAAGCATGAAAGTCGAAGTCGGCGATGATCTTTTTTTGAGCCTCGATGCCATCGCTGGCAGCATAGGGCGGAGCCGGGAAGCTTTGATTGAGCTAGCCTTGGATCTGTTTGTGATGGAGCAACTGAGGATGCAGGCACTTGTCGAATGCTGGGAGAGTGATGGCGCACAAGAGTTCAGCCAGTGGCTCCGCGGGGTATTGAAACGCTAGGGTTTCGGCTCCGTTGTCTTTTCAACCTGTCAAGGGGAGCAGAGTAGAGCCAGAAGGAATGCGACAGACCACAAATCCGGTGAGGATCTAAGAGGCGATACCGAGGTAGGACTATTGCCTGGTGATCGACATCACCTTCGGGAGCCCTCCGGCTTTTCAAACTACTTGATGGGTACATGTGGGGACAACGACCATAGTGCCCTCTATCACATTCGAAGGGAAATTCTGTGTCGAAAATTGTTATCGTTCATGTCCCGCATTCGTCTGATGTAATCCCGTCAGATAGCAGCTATCTCGTGGACACGCGGCGGGAGCGGAACATCGCAACAGATTGGTACACGGATGATCTGATGACTGCCGACCAGAGCGTCATATTTCCGTTCAGTCGGATATACTGCGATGTTGAGCGGTTCGAGGACGATCCTCTCGAATCTGTTGGGCAAGGCATGTACTACACCAAGACACTAGGTGGAGAGGCATTGCGTGAGCGTAATGACGATACCGTCCGCAAGGTAATAGCGCTTTATCGAAACCATCATCATTCTCTCGCGACAGCTATCGGACAGGCCATCTCGCTGTCTCCCGTGTGCCTTGTCGACGCCCATAGCTATTCGGATTACCAGGCCAGCTTTACAGACTATTCCGAGCGTCCCGACATTTGCATTGGGACCGACCGAGATCATACCCCGCCAGCCTTGGTGGAGGGCCTTGAGACGCTGTTTACCAAGGCCGGTTACAGCATCGCCCTTGATCGTCCCTATGCCGGGACAATGATTCCTCAAGCCTTTCGCGGCAACCCCGATTTTTCGGCACTTATGCTCGAAATCAATAAGCGCTTGTATCTGACAGGTGAGGACCCCCTCGCGGTCCCACAGCCATCGAAAGGATACGCTAAGCTAAAAGAAGTCCTGGACGAAGCGATGGAGATCATCAGGCGGACCTGACCGGGATTGTGAGTCAGGTGCGTTGAGAGCTTACTCCAAAATATCGGGTGTGATTGTGGCTATGCGATCGTCTCCGGAGCGCCGGTGTGGGTAATGCGTAGCCGATGGCAGAAGAGCGCCGCATGTGATGACTGTGATTTCGCCAGGCACCGATCAGGCTACAGGCAATCTCCAGCTTGAAAACTTCATCGATGAGTTCGGCATCCAAGATGTCCACCTCCTCGCGGGGAGGCCGATGCGTTTGCTGTGAGCGAGCGGAACCTCCATCCGGTACAAGTTCGCGATGATCTGGTCCAATGAAACCTCTGCTGCGTCATCTCGGACGCCCATCAAACTCGTCTTTGAGCCTTTCAAGAAGGCTTGGCAGGACATGCATGGGCTTTGGTCAAATTCTCCGAATTGGCGCCCCAAGCTGGAGGAAGTCTCTCTCACGGCAGGTAAGCACGAGGATCTGCAGGGTCTGCGCCGCCTTGTGCAACACCAGGTGCATGCGCTCGAGCCGCGCCTCGTCGGTGTTAACGAGGGCATCATCGAGGATAACGGCAGACGGTAGACCAGAGCCGCGCAGGATGTCGGCAAGTGCAAGCCGTGTGATCACGGCAGCCTGCTCACGCGCTCCCATACTCAAGCCGGTGAAGGGCTCCGTTTTCCCAGCCCTAACAATCTTCTCGATCTCCAACGTCTTCTCGTTGAGAACAATATCACTGTCGGGCTGTATTAGCCTCATATACGGGGCGACGCGTTCCCTTACGGGACCGAGCCACCGATCCTTCGACTCGCGCTGTGCCTGGGCAAGTGTTTCATGCAGAAGTCGTGCGGCTTCCGCTTCAATCCTTTTCGACCGGACGTGCCCTTGCTTGAGAACCAGCTCACCCTCGACCTCGGCCAGCTGTTCGCCCAAGCCATTCTGGCCAAGTGCTTTGAGCTCGATCTCAAGGTCGCGAACCTCGCGTGAGGTCTTTTCGATATCGTGTCTGATGGCTTCTTCGGCACTCCTGGCCCGACGAAGCTCGAGGGTGGCGGCCTCCGGATCCGCCCGCTCCAAGGCGGCTCTGGCCGCCAATTCTTCGTCCGTGATGCCACTCAAGGTGTTATGAGCGGCATCGCAGGAGTCGCGGAGAGTATCGTCCGAGGTTTTTTCGCGGGCAGATGCAAGTTCGGCCACTTTGGCATCGTGGTCGCGGCCGGCAGCTGCAGCGCGCTCTATCTTGGTCGCGACATCAAGGCTCGCGGCCTCGCGAGCGGCCCCTGCTCGCTGGGAATCTGCTTCGCAGGAGGCCTCGACCTGGGCGGCAAGCTTCTGCGCATGCCGAGCCAACTCCAAATCCTCCTCAGATGCCTCGCTCGCTGCCTCCGGAGCATTGGCACTGTAACGCCTGACGTGGGCCCGATGGCCTTCAACCTCTTGACGCAGGGCCTCTAGTCCATTTGGGGCGCTTGCCGCCACCAGCTTCTTTTGCAGGTCAGCCTCTGCGAGGGCATCGGCCTTACGCTGCAATTCGGCCCTGGCGTCCGCGGCACTTGTGACCCCAGCCTTCTGGAGACTGCGATTGAGGGCATGCGTGGCGTCCTGAACGGCCTGGGCGATCTCGCTGATGCCACCGCCAGGATGGATCGACAGGCGCCCGAACCCCTCTAGCTCCAGCGTCGCATCGTTGGACAGAAGCAGGGCCGATTGGGCGTTATAGCTGTTACCGTCGACCGTTATCCTCTGAGATCCGGTTGCCTCGAACGCGATCTTGACACTGGCAGCGTCGAGACGGGCCTGTAGGCGCTCAAGTTCGCCGACACGTTTCTCGATTTCAGCGACCTGCTTCTGGTCTATGCTGATTGCGCCGGCGGCGGCCAGCGCCTCGCGACGTTTCGCCTCTGCGTTGTCAGCATTCGTTAGCTGTCCTTCAAGCCGAGCAAGCTCTTGTTCGAAACGCCGGCGGCCGATCGCGTGCTCGATCGCGGACACGTGCTTGTCCGCTGCCAATCGAGCATCGCGGGCGCGAACCAACTCCTCGTTCGCCGCGCGCTCCAGAGTCTCGTAGCGGGCGAGGGCGGCTCGGGCCTCCGCAGCCTCGCCGGATACTCTTTCGAGAAGTGACTTGGCCTCTCCAACCTGCCTTTTCAGCTTCTCTCGCACCTGGAGACGTTCGGCCGCCGCTTCATGCTCACCCTTCAAGCGCTTTTGTCGCTCCAGCACCTCGCCGAGCACGGTCTCAAGCTTCTTCGCGTGTGCGACCGCCTGCTCGGCCGTGGCGACAGATGCGGTGGTTTTCTCAAGGGCTTCTTCCCGCTTGTAGCGGGCTAAGATGTCCTGCTTCTTCGCTAGGATTGCGATCTTATCATCGTAGGTGACAAGCGCATTTTCAAGCTCGCGTTTCTGCGCCGTTAATCTCTCGACCTGGTCGATAAGATCTTTGTAAGCGCCCTTTGGATTGTTGCGCTTGTCCCAAAAAGTGTGTCGCCTCGTTTCGGCGGAGGCGAGGAGGGCGCGCCCGCGTTCACCCCCAAGAACCTGGCCGACTTCGCTCTCAAGGGCGGACGCCAGCGATTCACGACCCGCTCCGATACCAAGCTCCTTGTGGGATTTTCCTTGCTCGACCCAAAGCAGGCCGTAAATGCCTTGATGCTCGTCGGGTTTTGATCCTCCGCGTCCTGGCGGCGTAAAGCCAAACAACTCAGCGAGTTTTTCCTCGGCCGGGTCATTGGTGTAGCGCTCGGAGGGGCCGATGAGCTCTACCTCCTGGCGCTGGCAGAATGCTTTGCGGAGCGTCCACGGTTTGCCATCGAGCTCAAAGTCGATTGCGACCTGAGGGCGAACTGACTGGCCATAAGGCTGCATCGCCGCGGCGACATCCCCACCGACGCGGTGTCTCTCGAAAAGAGCCGCGCGAATGGCAGCCAGGATAGTTGACTTACCGGCTTCGTTGTCACCGACGAGAACGTTGAGGCCATCTTTCAGGTCGTCTACGATAACGTGACTGAGCTTGCGGAAATCGCGAATTTCGATGCGACGAAGGTGCATAGGATTAGGCGCCCTGGTGAGCGAAATGGTCTAGATACATCATCCGGAGTGCCATTCTGGCGGCATGTGCTTCAGGGTCGCTTGGGTCCGAAGCCTTGTGGCGAAGCCGTTCAATGGCCACGCGGACAAAGCCGGCGTTGTCGAGAGCGTCCAGATCGTCCGCTGTTGGTTCATCGACGAGGCCACTGTCGTCGACATCGAGGTGGTGGACCTTGGCCTCCCAGCGCCGGAGTTCTCTTTCGAGCCGTCGACGCTCGGCCAGGCTCACCGCACCGGTGAGGTGAAGAGATATCACGCAGCATCGATGCTCCTGAGACAGCCCCTCGAGGACCTGGAGGGCCCTGTCGCAGGTTCCATCGACCAACTCCACGTCCAGGCGGAGCCAGCAGTAATGGCCGACATTAATGGTCTCGATCCGCTCCGGAGCGCGCGGACCGTCGATTTGCACCATGAAGACGGATCCGGAGTCGTTGGCCTTATGGCGGTCTGGCTCAGGGGCGCCTGCGTACCAAGTGCGTGGCGCGATTTTTAAGGCACCGTGCCAATCCCCCAGGGCAAGATAACAGAGGTTCGCTCGTTCGGCGCGATCGCCAGGGATCTCGTTGGAGGAATCTGCTGTATCCGGTAACCGACCAGCCACGCTCCCATGGGCCAGCCCGATCCGGCAGCTTCCGTCGGGGGAGGGCGCTCTATCAAACCATTCTGTTTGATCCGATGCTTCGCGGCGGCGCCGGAGCGGAGCCGGTAAAACAGTTGCCCGCCCGCTCCACTCGTCAATAGGCTCCGGACGGTCCGCAATGATGATATTGCTTGGCAGGCTCATACCCCTCATCCGCGTCCAGACACTATGGGCAAGAGCAGCATCGTGATTGCCTGGCAGAAAAATCCATTTGCCAGAGAACCGGGACAAAGCCTCAATGGTCTGGAAGATCGTCCGGTCCTTCACTTCGTTGCTGTCGAAGGCATCACCAGCCACCAGGACAGCATCGACTTGACGCTCATGAGCAAGCCCCGCGATCCGTTCGACTGTCTTGATGCGTTGAGAGCGCAGTTCCGCGCCTGGATCGCCTGCAATGTTCGCAAAGGGTTTGCCAATTTGCCAATCGGCCGTGTGGATGAATCGAAATGCCAAGTCTGCCCCCGCAGCCACCACGAATTCTAGAAAGCGTAGCTATATGCACCTATAAAGAGGCGAACGCAGACAAAAAACAACAACTTTCGAGCCTCGGCCGAGGCTATACTGAAGAGGCGGCTGATATCGCCGCTCCTGCAAGTTGTTCGCTTTTTGTTCTTAATCTAAAAACCCGTTTAGTGTGGTGTGTAGTGGTTAGCGCGACACTTACTATTGGACGCATATGGTGAGTGCGAGGTGAAAACTTGCGTCGTCGGCGTGCAGTAACGTGCTTTTAAATTCGGTGACGTGGGTGGGACCAAGTCGATAGTCGGATGTAACGGCTCGCGCCCCTGTCTGGAGTGGTCCCCCGCCAGTCTGTGTAGGAATAGCGTCAGGTTGGCCAGCCTCACTGAGAGTGGGAAACGCAGTCCGGCGTTGGATTGGTCACAGATCTTTGCGTTAGCCCTGCGGCTGGTTCGTTGTCTTGGGCAGCCTCGAGTCCTTCTTCGGCACTCCTAAGATTGGCAAAGTTTCAACAGTTGCGTTTATAAACTAGCTTTAATGTTGAAACTCGGCGTTGAACCAGCCACATTCCTGTTTCAACAGTTAGAATTGCGCTTGCCCGAAAGTGTTGAAACCATGGAATTTCAGGAGTTTGACAATGATCAGCGGCGCGAGAAGGTCAATACGGACCAGCGGTACGCCGCCTGGCGGGCTGCCAAAGCAAGGGTGAACAGCTACCGCGGCTCGCTGGTCTGGCAGGAGGTAAAGGGCCAAGAGTACCTGGTCCGCAGCTACTACGACGACTCCGGCAACCGTCGTCAAAAATCGGTGGGCAAACGCGGCCCCGAAACCGAGACGATGAAAACGGAGTGGGAACACGCCCGCGACGAGGCCGCGGAGCGGTTGAAAAACCTGCGGGACGTCGTAAGCCGCCAAGCGGCCATAAACCGGGCCGTGAAGCTCGGGCGTGTCCCTCTCGTCGGCGCGAGGATCGTCCGTGCCATCGACGACGCCGGCCTGCTGGGAAATGGCATCCGCGTCGTCGGCACGAACGCGATCTATGCCTACGAGGCGGCTGCCGGCGTCATGGTGGATCCCGGCATCACGACCACGCTCGACATCGACCTCCTGATGGACGCCCGCATGTCGCTGCGGATCGCCGCGAGCGGCGACTTTCCCGAGCGCACGCTGATCGGTCTGTTGCGCAAGGTCGACAAATCCTTCGAGCGCACAAACCAGACCTTCCGAGCCGTCAACAAGGAGGGCTACATCGTTGACCTGGTCCGGCCCCAGCGGAATCCGCCCTGGCAGCAGGAACGCGAACGGATCGGCGAGGCCGAGGATGAGCTCGCGGCCGCGCCGATCAACGGCCTGGCATGGCATGAGAGCGCTCCGACTTTCGAGGCCGTGGCAATCGATGAGCGGGGTGGTCCCCTGCGGATCGTCACCTCTGACCCGCGGGTGTTCGCGGCCCACAAGCTGTGGATGTCGAAGCGAACGGATCGGGAGCCCACAAAACGCCGACGCGATGCGGCTCAGGCAGAAGCCGTCGCCCAGCTCGTCGCCCGATACCTGACGCACCTTCCGTACGATGCGGACGAGCTAAGGATGATCCCACGTGACCTGTTCGAGGACGCGAGATCTCTCTTCAAGGCCGACGCACCAAAAGACGCATATTCGTTCTGACATCGGCAACCCGCACACCGGGTCGAACTCGGTCCCGCGAGGTCATGGCATGCACCGATGCTGGCCTCAAAACGATGCGGACATGGCGGTCCGGCCGAACATCTGGCCCTACGCCGTTCACGGTGCCAGATAGAGCAACAGACGTCCGCTCGTGGATTTGGCTCGAACGAAGGACGCCACAAGCATGCGGGTTGGGGACCTGGAGAATCTCCGGACGCTTGGGCAGCGCTTCGCTGATCAGGACGATGCTGCTCGTCGATCATCCGTGGGGGTTGAACGGAGCGCCGGCCGATCGTCCAGAAGGGTCGCAAATGGCATGAGGCGGTAGACGGCCTCGAGCGCCTTCTCGACTGCCGGAAGCTGGGCCTCCACGCCGAGTTTCATATCAACGTGCGGCACCTGGATTGAGAGCGACGCTGTCTTGCCTTTTTTGACGACGGCGACGTTCTCGGGCAGATGGGGCTCTGCCGCCAGAATATCGTCGATGGTCCGTCCCGAGAAACCCAACTCCACTACCTGCTGGTCGAATTTGTGGTGAATCTGCACGCCTCTCGGGAAACTCAGCCCTTTCATGATGATCCAGTTCGACTTGCTACCACGGTCTGCTGGGCGGGCCATCTGGATCCGCGGGTGCCGCAGGCGCAGGTGCTCCCAGTAGGACATATGGAAGGCGGTGGTCACGGCGTTTGTCGCCATCTGATACCCGCGGCGTCCCTGCTCGATTGCCTCCGTCATCACCCGATGCCGCCATGCCGCGCGACGGCCCTCCTGGCGCCCGTACCACTCCGCAATCCTTTCGTAGGGGAAGCGGTGCTCGTAGGCGCTGTTGGCGGCAAGGCCATCCAGATAGCGTTGTGGAGCGCACATGACGGTCACATAGTCGTCGATCTTGCCGCTCTCTCGGGATCTGATGCCGCGCAGGTGGTAGCGTTCGGCCTGGAGGTCCTGCTCCGGGGCGCCAACCTTATTCTCAATGAGGATGCCGATCCTCCTGGTATCCTTCACAACTCGTAGCAGCAGGTCGGTCTCGCCATCCATGTCCGAAACGCTGTGCCATGCGCCGGCGGGCTCGACCCCAAAAATCCCGAGTGCTCCGCAGAACCAAGCAACGAAGTCGCCGCTGATGTGGAATTCTTCCATCAGGAGGAGGTCGATATCGCGCTCAGCTACACTCGCGAGATAGCGGCCAAAGTCACCCTCGCCACTCTCTCCTTCTGCTTGACTCATTGCCTTGCCCCCGTGCCTCGTAAGCGCTTAGCTCCGCTCGCCGCATACTGCCTCGCGATAGAACCGCACGAGAAGGGATCAGGCAAGCACCTGCGGAACAACCTCGCCGCCCGTCAAGCCTAACACCGATCGCGCCACGTTAACGCTTTCAGGCGGTTGTCTTAGACGGGTAATCTCAGCTCCGAGTCCGGCGCATTTTTTGAGGCTGACAAGTTTGCTTCGTTCCTCGACAATGTCATCAACGGAGCAGACGGCGAACGGTGGGGCACATAATGGCGAACGCATTCGGACGGAGACTTCCCGAAGGCCCCTTCAGCATCTGAGCGCGATGCCGTCGTGGTGGCGCGATGTGCTCGCGTATCGATATGAGAGCCGTCATGGCGCCAGCCAGCCGCTGCTGATCGCCCTACGCGATGGATACCTGAATATCTATGCTGAAGGTCAGTCGGCCCTAAAGGTCGCGTTCGATACGCGTCGAAACGGCGACGTTCGCGTGCGGTGCAACATCCATCGCAAATATGTTCTCGGGCAGGCTTCAAAGGTCGAATACCTCGACTTCGACGGCCTTCAAGTGACACAGGGCAGGGATCGGACGCTCGTTCAGACCTATGCTGGACCCGAGACCTTACACGGCTGGGTTGAGGCCGCCCGCAGCTACTCCGGCGACGAGAAAAAGGGAGTCGCGATTATCGCTAACCGGCACCCGAACGTCATCGACGTTGAAATGGCGCTTCCCGCCGACGAGCCAGGGGAGCCCAATGGTCGTAGGGTCGCCAATCGGATGGATATCGTCGCTCTGGAGCAGCACGGAAAGGGCATTCGGCTTTCCTTTTATGAGGCAAAACTCTTTTCAAATCCTGGACTGAGAGCAGAGGACCTCAACCCTCCTGTTCTCAAGCAGTTGCGAACGTATCGAGACTACGTTTCCCAACCCATCCGGCGGCAGCAAATCCTGAAACCCTATAGGAACGCCTGTTCGGTACTGGCAGCGATCGACAGGATGCGTGGGTTCGAGCCCGAGCCACTCATGCAAGAGGTCTCAAAGGGAGCTCCATTCGATCTTGATACGGAGCCTAGGCTCGTAATGTTCGACTATCACGGTCGTGGAGTCGGAAACGAGGCAGCTTGGCAAAAGCACGCACGGATCCTGACCGAGAACTGCATCGTCATTCAGAGCAAGACTCCCGAGGAGATCGAGCTCCGACGTCAGCAGACTTGATAATGTACTCAAACCGGCATCCGGACGCCCGATATGTGACATCACATACGCGATGTCGACTGAGGCGCCGGACCATGACTCATTTTCAGCGCCCCGAAAGCAGCGACACCCTGCTCAAAGCAGATCCCTTCGAGCCCGCCTTTTGTTCGGGGATCCTAGGCCTCAATGCTCTTGAGCTATCACATCCCAAGGTATGAACCCAATTACGGGTATGGCATGGGCGCCAAGTATGCGATCGGCTACCACGCACTTCCTCGCTACCAGGTATTTCTCAAGAAGACGTACGGTGTCGACGCATCTGAGTGGCGCCTTCTATGGCGAGGCGAAGAGGGCAGAGAGCCGGCGGGATAAACAACGAACCTGACCGGAGGATTGTCGGAAGGCGCGTTGAGCTACACTGCATTCAGTGCTCACTGGTTCAACTGCATAACCTTCCTGCTGTCATATTCCGCCTTCCTGTCGCGGCTGAAAACATAGGCGGTTTTGACCCCTTCTACATCAACGCAATCGAGGCCAGGACTGGACCCGGCCTCCCATTGCCAAATCAGACTGTTGCTCCCGGCGACCCGCTTACATCCGGGATACGCGGAACGCTTTTGCCCGGGAGGGTGAAAGGACAAAGTGTTGCGATGTATTGAAATGATCGGCCTTTCGCTTGAACAGCCAGTCCCACAATTCGTCTGCTCATCCGTTTAGCATTGTATCGATGTTACGGAACACAAGATACCACTCTGGATCCTGGAGGTGCCAAAAGCCCAAGTCATGACTTAGCCTCTAAATCTATCTTCGAGCTGCAGGGCCCGTTCCGCCGCTGAGCGATAGCTGACCAAAACGACCTCAAGTCCATATCCCGCAAAGAGCTCAAGGGCACGAGTCAATGCCTCGTCGATCCAAGCATCGGGATTACCGAAGGCGCCACCGCCGAGCCGTGTCAGCAGCACCTTGTTCGAAGCCCCTCGCGATGCATTGATGAGCGCGGCCCACAGCGTTGCCTCATAGGCCGCGTCGAGAATAAGGGGTCCGAAAAGGGCCCAGTCGGACGCCGGTGCGGTCGAGTAAGCAACGGGTAGAGCGGAGCAGAACGCTTGCGAAACGCGCGGTCCTGGAGGGCCGACATCCGTCACTTCGACGTCCCAGTGAATGCCGATGCGGAGGAGACCTTTTAGGGCTTCCGCTTCGGTCTCGTCACGAAGAACAGTGTTGATCGCCTTTAGGCTCTCTCGCGAGGCAAGCGCATATCCGTTCTCCATCGTCCAGAGCGTATCCTTTGGGGACGCCAAGCGAGCCGCCAGAGCATCTCTTAGGTCGGAAAGTGCATCGATCTGGTGCCTCGAGGTTTGACCGATGCTGTCCCCGACGGGAGCAAAATAGTTGCGATAGACTGTAGCGGCGCCCGCGGCGATGGCGCATGCTGGGCCTTGGGTTCGATCGGACTGGTACCGGGTGACCCCGTCTTCGGGAGTCACACTCGGCCCGGTCATTTCGAGCAAGTTGAACTGAGAAGCCACCTGGAACAGTGCATGTTCGAATTCTACATTCGCGTGAAGGCGGCGCACATCACCAGCAAGGTTGCGTACTTTTAGACGCCCGGGAACACGAACATCGGCACCTCGCAGGCGAAGCTCATTGAGCGAAGGCAGTTCCAGCTCACCGATCGCATAGCGCCGTCCGTTCGCTCGCGAGATCAGATGCTGACCTGAGATCTCGAACTGCGCCCGTGTCTCGGCATATTCCATCTCCTGAAAGCCAGTGAGCTTTTCGAACCAATCCATTGTTATCCCTCCCGAAACGAGCAGCACCCGGCTCCAAGCCGAGGCACCTGATAAACACTCAACGGCATATTGTGTAGGGTCTCTATCACCTGAGGCCGCGACTAAAGTAGAAAGCGATTGATGGTTGATGCTTCCGTCATGTGACGCCGGCACTGGATTGAGCTGATCACAGCTTTCCGGTGCTCGGACGGGCGTTGACGAATGTCACAGAATACAGGTCGAGGACGTCAAATGTTGATCGACCTTCAACCAATCCGAATGGAGCCACAACCTGGCGCGAGGCGGAAACTTTTAAGGCTGCGCGTTCACTGAACATCCTAAATCTCAGTGTCCTTGTGCCGCCAGATACCATTGCCATTGACGTGCTGGAACCACTCTACATGGTGTGGGTAGTCGTCAGGCCAGAATGACCGCTCGTAGTCTAAGCCCATACCGCCGCAAACCAGGTACTCGGGGACAGGTCCACTACCCGCGCGTAGCACAGTCCAGGCGAAGAAGCCCTCGGGTTTCTTGAAGTCTGTGTAATTGCCTCCAAACCCTGTTCCGGGCTGGATGATCGCCACAGCCAACGGAGCCACTCTATTGGTGTGATAGAGTGCTTGGTACGTGGCGACACCATCGGCGCCGAGATACACGAGGCTGAAGCGGTCAGGCCCGTGCTCCTGGCCAAAACCGGCCTCGCGACCAAAGATCAGCCACTCAGCGAATGGCGCCTGGGCAAAGGATCGGACAGTCCCTTGACCACGTAAGACGTTTTCACGGAAGCGGCTCGGAACCGTAGGAGTCCACCCTTGAGGCACCAGGTCGGCTTGAGACAGGCGCTTTCGTCCGAGGATCCGATAGCCTGAGAAGCCATTCTCCTCCAACGCTTCATGGAGCCGATCTTGTCCTACGCCATAATCCACGTAGATGAAGCTGTGGACGAGACCGGCCAGAAATTGGACCGGCCTGCCGTCGAACCCGGATGCAGGATAATAGAGCGAGTGCTCCAGCACCGCTTTGAGGGGGAATGCAACCTGCTCCAAGGCCTCCGGGCGTGGCAAGTCGAGTGCCGTGAGCCATGATGGGCAATCACGGCGTTGGTCGTTTTTCAGTCGCGGCATTGAGTCGTTATTCCTCGGTTTCGGGCTTTTTGAATGGTCGGATGACACCCCTCCAGCATTCAACTCGAACGGTCTGGGCAAATGAGGCAATCATCTCAGGCAGGCCTTCTTGGGCTGTGGGAGCAATCTCTGGACTTTGAAACAACACCAAACCTCAACGGAGGAGGATCAGACGCGGGATAGCATCCCCTCCGGCCCAGACGATCGCATTCTGGCCGAACTCCTCTCCGATGAGGCGTGCCGCCGGAAGCGACACGTTCAACGCAAGAACGCTTGGCTCACCATCCCAGATACCTGCAGGGTCAAGACCGATCCCATGAAGGAAGGTCACTCCAGCGTCTTCTAATTTGGCCGTGAGATCCGCCTGTGCTCGTTCGTTTGCTTCCGAAGCATGAGCCGATCCAAGCGGATTATAGGCTGTGAGGAAGGCTGCGCTGCCAACATCCATCGCCCCATAGAGCGCCTTGAGATCGGGAGATGGTCGGTCGATCCTTAGATCGAAGTTGCCGTCCGTCCCGCGAACACGGTACTGGGCCTGCCGATAAGCATCGATCTGCTCCTTTGAAACGTCCGAGGTGTCGGAGCGCGCCGCCGCGGCCCTTGCGAGGACGAGCAGCGCCGTTGCTCGGTCAACGAAATCGTCTGATTGGGAGATTGGTATAGCCTCCAGAAGACGCTCGACGTGCTCGGGAGAAGAGCGTGATCCGTGACCTGCTGCAGCCGTCAGGGCACTTACAACAGCCATTGGGACGTCGAGCGACAATGGTGACCATAGCTCGGCGAGGGGAGGGGAGGGCCGTGACGGCTCCGGCACACCCGTACGGACCTTGTCGATCTGCCGCATGACTGCATCGAAGTCGATCTGAAGCTTTGGTGCCCGGGCGAGTTCAGTTCCGTCTTGCTCAGCCCTACGGGCAATGGCATCCCCTTCGGAACGTCTCTGAGCCACGACGCAGAGCAGCGCCAGCAGCCTCACCTTGTCGATGCCCGCTACAAGCGGGTCAATCTCCGCGTATGCACGTTTCAGAGCCTCTTCAAATCCAGCTCCGGCGGATTGTTCGGCAACCTCGATCCAGCATCGGGCACGATCGCTCTCGTCTTCCAAACTCTCGATATACGGGCCGGTCTCGGTCGGACTTGTTGCCGCGAGGCGGCGCACCCGCTCCTTCGACAGCGGTCCGCCGGTGAAAAGTTCAGGCACGATGATTTCGCATCGCCCGGCGACTTGAACATCGCCGGCGTCCTGCGCGGCCCGGTATAGCGCCAGTAGAACAGGCTGGAGCATGGCCGCCGTGGGAGCAAAGTCCCCGGTCTTGCACGCACGGGCTCGCTCGATCCTATCGGCTGCTGCGTTTAACATTTTGCGATCGAGGAAACGCAGAGCGAGATCGACTTGAAAGGACGCGAAATCCTCGCGAGCGTCAGCTAACGCGACAAACGGGTCGAGTTGGGCTTCGGTCCAGTTTTGAGCCGTGACGATCGCAAACGCCTGCCTTGCAGCTTCCTGCGCCAAATCTGGGCCTGGGCAATCGCGCACCCCTGAAAAGTCGCCCGACAGGGCGCGGTCTCGGCAAAATGCTACGATCCGATATTGTCCCCAATGCTTCGAGGGAAGATGAATAAGGTCTCTCAACTCCTGCTCTATCGCAGCCGCCTCCCGAACGCCGCCGTCGAGGAGCGCACTATCGATGAGACGGGGAGCAAGATCCGTTCGGATGCGGTCGCGCTGGAGATACGCACGACGTCTAAAGCCTGCGACACAACGGATCATGTCGAGGACCAAACCTCGGAGCTCAGCACCCGGGCTTTGCCCTAATAGGGCACTTGCCACCCTTGAAGCGAATGTCTCGTGCTGCGAGCCCCATGTCTCCGGACCAGGCACAAATCTGATTTCGACCAGCCGATCGGCATCGTGAATGGTATTGATGCCGTTGGGCCGCCAGCTAAAGAAGTTGTTCCTGATTCCATACAGCTGCTTGAGCGCTGTATCATCGGCACCCCAGACGGCAGGAAGACATGTCGCTGGCACGTACGCGGTGCAAGCGCTCTCCACCGAGACGAGGAGAATCCGATTACCATCCAGGCTCAAGACTGCTCCCGGAACGAGATCGTGGAGCCTGTCCGGAGACCGGGCTAGATTAATCAGCTCACTATCTCCAGTGGCATGGATCACCCTTGCAAAGGGAGTTTCGCCGGAATGACGGGGTGTGATCAATTTAGAGATCATTGGATTCGGATTCAGAGACGCTACAGATTTGTTGGATAAGGCGCTCAAGCTGATGGCAGCTTGTTCACTCTTACTAGCTAGGAAATTGTGCTGGATCACAATAAAAATTGTGTTCAACACACCTCAGACTTCTGTCGAGTAGATGAAGATGAGGTCGACCTTCCGTCAGCGCCCAAATGTCCCGAGACGCCTGCTTGAACGTCGTTTCAATCTGGGACCAGACGATGCACCGGATTTCACCTGCGCTCAGTGAGTTTCAGGCTAACGTCTTCGACGGATCCGACGACTGACACCTTGTCACCGTTGAAGAGGATCACGGTCGCGCATAGGCTTGCCTGAGGCCTCGCGCAGGGAGCTGGCTGGACCGAAACCACAGCGTTCGGGTTAATTGTGACGACGTTCTGATCGGGGAAGATCGGTACGGCTAGTACCAGGCTGACGAGTGCGAGTGCGGGAAAACCGTTCATGGGACCTCTTTTCGTCAGACCAGCATACCGCATAGTCCCTACCGTTGGACAAAGGCGCACCTCTTCGTCGCCTGCGACGTATATCTCTTCAGCCTATTCGATCTTCAGCTCCTTGCGGATGTCCTCGTAAGCTTGTCTGATGTATGGAAGAACGCCGTGCAGGTTACTGAACCGATGACCACCCTCATCAAAGACATGGACTTGAGTACTGCTTCCGAAAAAGCGAATAGTCTCTCGGCTGTCGAGCAATTCGTCATCCAGCGCTACTGCAACTGTTAGCAATCCCGGGTCGTATTTGCTCTCCGCAAACACCGCCATCTCTCGCAAATCGTCCAAGAAATCCTGTTTCCATTCGAATAACTGGCCTGTCGCATAATTGGTATTGCGGCCAACCCATCGCGCTGTTGTCTCATGAGGACGTGAGGCCGGATTTATCATGACGGCCGGTACCTGAAGCATGGCGCTGAGATACCATGAATAAAAGCCTCCGAGAGAGGTGCCCACAAACATCAACTTGCGCTCACCTCTGTCAACGAGGGTCTCAACGGTTCGAAGGATCTGGGCTATTGCCGCTTTTGGAGCAGGGGGCAAGTTCGGAGCGACGACGCTCCAGTCCGGAAAACTTCCTTGCAGCAGATCAACCTTGGACGAGGTGCCGGCTGACCCAAAGCCGTGAAGATAGACGATGGCCATGGATTTACCCTTAAACATCACACCGAGGTTAGCTATCTGGACTCACATCGACGGCCAGGCCACCTCAGGAAATGACCTCGGCTGCCATAGTTCACGTGAATCCAGCGGATGTCTCGACAGCATCAAACCAGATCCTCATTGGGTTCAGGCTGATGCTGCAACCACGATTGATAGGTTAATACCGACATTTGATATTCCTCGGGTAGAAGGCTCTTGCCTTCGGCGTCCTCGAAGGTCGCCGAGTAGTCCGCAACGCGCGGATCCCCTAACCCGTCAAAGTAGACCGCGAATATGCCGGGATCCCCTTCAAGCCACCCGCGGGGAGCAGCCATCTCGTAGCGTAGCCCGTTCACGTCAAACCAGGCGAGATGCCGCTGCCGTGAAGGACATGCAGCCCAATCCCTGTTTCGCGGACGCTTGAAAGTCACGAACAGCATGTCGCGCTTCTCGCGTCTCATGATTTCGTCGATGGTGTTGATGATGACCGGCATAGAACCTCTTGGGCTGACAACCTCATAAGTCGTAGTGCCATCTTTCTACGTCAGAACTGGACGCACGTCGATTTGGATCCGCTTGCGAAATACATCGGCAAGGATATGACTCCTCTGATCATCCTTATCATTCGGGTTTCCATCTTACTTGCGAGCACCGGAAATGATCAGTACCTGCTCGATCTGTGCCCGCCCGCTCGGCCAACCAAACGACATCTTGTCCCAAGATTGCGGCGGAGACTGCCTACTTTGCATGGCAGTCATTGGGGAGGACCCCGACTGCGTTGCCCGCATCATCATGACTTACGATGCCATGACAGACCACCAGAAGGCCATTGTGGACGGATCGAACCTGCCGGGAGCGCCATTTCCGGCCGGGAGCGATGAGCAGCTTACGAAGGACGAGTTCGTGGCGTGGTACACGCATCGCCATGAACTCCCGAGCGACATCACGCCGGATGGAATCAAGACGTGGCTCAAGAGCCGGAAATAAAAGAGGTATCAGTCCCGAATTAGAACATCCACCTCAAGGATCCTGAAGTGGGTGACTCCGTTCTGTATCGATATCGATACCTGTCAGTTGAGCAGTTCGTAGCGTACCTGACCTCTCTTGAAGGCCAGCTGGTTGTCGCCGTCATCGATTGTGCGGGCTGGGACGATGAGACAGGAGAGGAGATCGAGATCGCTAAGGGCACCATTTTGACGTTTGGGGCGCACTATCCCGACCGCTATCCGCCACACGACGACATCACACACTGCTACGTCTGGTATGGCGGGCGAAAGCTGGTCGGTGTTGCTCTGGATGAAATCCGGGAGGTCTGAGGATTATCGGTCTCAGTGCTGAAAGACGTCTCCAGGCCACACTGATCGTTCCAGGGAGCCTTCATTCATTGGCTTGGGCACGGACTGCAGTGGTCAAACGGCTCCGATTTGAATTCGTTGTTCAAGACTGTTTATCACGGGTCAAAGTGTACCTTCCTGCATCGATCCGCAGATCAAAAACGTCACACGCAGTAAAGTAACGTACTAAGTTTTTTGACAGTTTTGCTGTTTAAAAAAGGCTTGACCACGCCGCTCTCTTTTGCGACAGTTTCACTGTCAAAGGAGGTTGCAGGGTGAAACTCACCGACCTGGCAGAACAGACCGGCCAGCCGGAGCGGCTCGTGCGGTATCTCATAGCCGAAGGCGTTGTCCCGCCTCCTGTGGGCGAACGCAAAGCCGCACGCTATGACGAGAGACATCTGAGGGCAATTTCGCGCTACCTGGCGCTCAAAGACGCCGGTCTGGCGCTGAAAGCTATCAAGGCAGTGATGAACGGGGAGGGGGAGATGATCCCGTTTCCTGTGACCGACGGTGTCGTACTCCAGCTTCATCCTCGTTTGATCGCCAGCGGTGCAGACCCTCAGCTGATCGTCGACATGATCGCGAAAGTGCTCAGCGAGCGACTGCTCCCCAAAAACTCTAACAACCCGGAGACGGATTATGCCCGCACAGACTAATCACCCGTTAGGGAAGTTCAAAGACGGATGCATTAGTGGGCATGGACCTGATGCTCGTCCGATTCCGCTCACCGACACGAACATCAAGGTCGCCATCAGAGGCGGTCTCGCATCAGTTGTCATTTCCCGTACGTTCCGGAACACAGAAGAGGAGTCGATTGAGGCGACGATCACCTTTCCGGTCCCCACTGATGCTGTCCTGACGGCACTCGCTGCCAAGATCGGTGAGCGCACGCTGCGTGGGGTCTCCAAAGCCAAGCAGGCTGCCCGCGCGACCTACGAAGCAGCGCTCGACGATGGCAGAACGGCGATTTTGCACGAGGAGGCTTTGCGCGGCATTCACATCATCTCTGTCGGCCACATTCCGGCCGGGGCAGACATCACCGTCGAAAGCCGCTACGTCCAGGCACTCTCATTCATTGATGCGGAACCGCGGCTCCGGATTCCAACGACGGTAGGCGACGTCTATGGACTTAGCGGCCTCAACGATGCCGACGACATAATTCATGCACCTGTATCATACTCGGCCGACCTAGAGGTTGTATGTGAAGACGGAGAGGTCCATCTCGAAGGCTCTCCACTCCTTGATGGAATGGCACGGGTTTCGCTCGACGCACCCATCGATCTCACAATCTCCGGCTTCACACCCAAGGACATCCTAGGGAGGTCTGCGGACGGTCGAATTGTGACATTGTCTGTCAGCCGTGCTCCGCTGGCGGACGCCCCGATCAACGTCGAGATCGTCGCGGATCGCTCCGGCTCCATGAATGAGCGCGCGACTGGCACCCATGAAGCCCGAGAGACCAAGTTCGAGGTCATGCGACGTGGGATGACGGCTGCACTTCAGACGTTGCGAGCCAATGACAGGACATCCATTTGGCAGTTCAGCAATGACCATGCCCATTTGGGACGCGCCGAAGGGTCGGCGGCCATTTCTCTTGTCAACAAGATCAGTCCACCGGGTGGGGGGACGCACATCGGCGCCGTTCTGCAAACGCTTGCCGCGTCAGAGGCGCGCGACGTTCTCTTGATCACCGACGGCAAGAGCCATGCACTCGATGTGCAGGAGCTTGCCAGAACAGGAACCCGCTACACGACGGTGTTGATCGGAGAAGACGCGCTCGACGCCCATCTCGGCTACCTTGCCTCCCTCACAGGCGGGCAAATCTTCGTCGCCTCGGACAGCACATCAGGCTTGGCCATTATGGCTGCCTTGAACTCTCTGCGTAGGGCACATGTCATACCCGCCCCTGTGGAGAAGGTCCCTGATGATCTTGAGGTGAATAGGGGAGGGGCCCGGATCAAGATCACATGGGAGATCGGTGATCGGGGGATCCCGGTTGACGATATTGGAGCCTACGCCGCAGGCCTCGCGATTTCCCTCATGCCCGAGGACTTGGCAAGCGAATGGGCACTGTCCCACGGATTAGTCACTCACCTCACGAGCCTCGTCCTTGTGGACGAAGCCGGGGAACAGCAGGAGGGACTTCCCTCAACGCGGAAGGTTCCACTGTCGACCCCACACACAGCCGTATTCTCGATGGCTCCGATCCGGGCGTTCTGCATGGAAATGCCAGAGCCACGCCAGCTTCAACTGCGGGCAAGCCGAGAGACGACAATGGATACGCCTGAGCGTATGAACTTACTCGCGAGGCTGCTCGCCACAAGCGCTCAGGATTCCAGCGGCCCGAACCAAAAACCTCGAGCGCGGAACGTCGCTGAGGCTCTCCGGCGGTTCCGAGACCTCGAGAGCGGCACCGAGGCTCCTGGTGTGAAACCGCAGCAGGACTCACCGTCGAGTGCCTCGCCAGAGCCGGTCAAAACGGCAGAGGTTTTGGGGCTCATTGACTGGGGCTCAGATCCGAAGGCACTTTGCCAGGGCAACGTTGCTGTTATTCATTCAGATGCCCGGATCTGGGTTATGAATGCCGCGCAGAACGCTGCGGTCCAAGAGCTTTCGAGCGAGATCGGCCTGTCACCCGTCGTGCTCGCGGTTGCAATCGCAGCCTTTATTGAGAGCACACGGAGCCGGCAGGCTGCACGAATCTATCGGGCTGTCATTCCGCAGGCCTTCCGTTCGAGGGTCGAGACCCTTGCCCGCCAAATGAACCTTGTTCCACTCACGTAGCCTATCACCACCAGAGGCGGCCTCTTGTAGCAGGGGCCGCCGGCCCGCAGTCTCGGGAAAGAAATTGTGAGTGCTACCAACTGCAGCCAGGGGCTTGATGCTGATGGCAGCCCAATGTTCATGATGCTTTAAGCGTCAAGCCTCGCGGCTCCACCAGGGGCTCCATTGGAACCGAGATATCACTGAAGAAAGCGCTGGCAATCTGGGTTGTCCTTTCTCACCAGCATTTCAAGGCGGACCGTTGCTCGCGTTGCTCCAGAGAATACCGTCCGCAGGCTCGCCTCCAGTTTACTCCCATCCGGATCGACGTCCGTCAGGATGACGGCAGGGGATTGCTGCCCTTTGAAGCGCTGCGCCGTATCGAAACGAATCTGTCCTTTTTCGAAGATCTGGTTCCCGAGCAGGTCGTACTCGCCGGAAAACCGGCTCAAGGTGTAGTTGCCCACCCGCTGACGGCTCCCGAGTGTGGATGACGCCAAGCCGCGGAGTGATAGAACGGTGATGTCGTTGTGCTTGAACCCACGCTTGAGGAGGTCCGTCACGACTTGAGCGACGAGCGCCGGCTGCTCGTCAGGATCGGAGTAGGTCGCAACCCCGACACCAAGGCCCGGAAGATCATTGGCCATCTCGAACTGAAACGGCAGAGTTCTGTGGAGGAATTGCGCGATGCTCGCGGGAGAGCGGTAGTTCACCCGGGCGCGGAATCCAACGAACTCCTCCTCCAGCGCGACAGGTCTGCTGTGCCGGAGGTTCTGGTCGGGATCTTCCAACCACAAAATGTCTGCCCGCTCGCGTGAGAACAGCCGTAGGGTATCGAACCACCCGGCTTCGAAGTCCTGACCTTCATCCACGATCAGCGTGTCGAACAGCCACTCCTCCGAGATCGTCTCTCCCAGAATTTGCTCCTGCAGGTCCTGCCAGAAGTGTGAGTCCGTTCTCAACCGGGAGAAGTCGATGGTCTTGCCCTGGGAGCGCAGGAAATCAGCCAGAAGCCCGTACCAAGTGGTAACCCTGCCCCCCGGTCCGAGAGCCGCCTTCAGCTTTTCCGCCAGTGGGCGGTTGAAACACACCAGCAGTGGGCGCTTGCCCATAGCCACAGAACTGTTGAAAAATCGTGCCGCCACCGCCGTCTTGCCGCAGCCCGCCGTGCCTTGAACTCTCAGGCGGAGGGGCTTCATTTCGAAGCACTCGAGGATGGAAGCAAGCCCGCCAGCCTGCCGTATCAGCGACCGCTCGTTTGCGACCACATGAGCATGAACGTCGACGACAAGATTGAAACTCTGCTCGAAGAACCGCAAAACGCGATCACCGAAGGCGTTTTGCTGCCCAAGCCCCAAGAGAGACTGAATGACGCCCGGCAGATCCGCGGCCCGGGAGGCGTCAACAATCCGGCCGATATCCAGGCCCGCTGCGTTGATCGACTTGAGGCGGTGATCGGGGAAGTAGAAGAGGTAATCGAGCGGGATTGAAAGGCCGGAGTTCTGAAGCTTGAACTTTTCCCGAATCCCGTCGAGGGTGCGGTGAAGCTGCCGGACGACGTTCTTGCGCTCACCATCATACGTCTTGAAGAGTCCCTCGGGCGTTTCATCCACCATGCCCCGCTTCTGCTCGATGACCAGGGCCTCGCCCGCCCGGTTCACAACGATGAAGTCCGCCTCTCCGAAAACCGGGACATTCCGGTACTCCCGCGACCAATGAACGCTATGGAAGACCGTGTAGTCCTGTGGGAGCGATCGGCGAAGAAGATCGAGAGTCTCCAGCTCCGCCGTCTTGCCGCTTGCCAGAGCAAGGCGCGTGATATCGGAAGGAGCGAGATAAGCCATGGTGACGGTCCTGGAGGAAATGGAGCCTATGGCGTGAACTTGGACGTGCCGCCATCCCGCCAGCAGGGGCACCATCCCTGAACAACCTTAAGAATTTTTGACCTCGGCCGATTGCTCACCTTACCGACATGACGGCCCTGCCGATCCTGTAGGCCCTCGGCAGAAGTTCAATAGCTCTCCCATCCAGATCGTAACGGATAGCGCGGTCGGGCGATAAGTTCACGACGACACCAGTCGGAGCGCCAAAGAACGGCAGCTTCGTTCGCCCGAGCGAGCGCTGCCGTCTGGCCAGCTCCTCCAGAGCCTGATGGATAAATCGCGCTCTCGGCTGAGAGAGATCAAGATTGACCCAGATAAACCGCTCGCCTCCGGCGAACGCGCAGATCGTGATCTGGGTCGGGACTCGATGCTCCGTCAGAATAATCGCGTGCGGGCGGAACGTCGCTCTCCAGTGGGCTTCCGCTTCCGCCTTGGCCCGCTGCCTGGCCAAGTGAATTTGCTCCTTTCGCTCTTCGATGGCCTGGTCGACCACCGCGCGCTCCACTTCGATCGCCTTTGGCAGAGTGGACAGCAGGTCAGCTGAGTGGCTCAAGTTACCCTCACATAACCTGTCTAGCCTCCGCAGGGCCTTTGAGACATTGACGTAGCCGAGGCGCTTTGCCAGTTCCCCGCGGGTTAGGCCCAGAACCGTCAAACGCTCATCGATCAACTTCCGAAGTGGGGTCATTTCGTGCCATCCTTCCTTTGCTGTTTGAAGCATAGAGGGCGCCCGGCTCGGGGATTACGCACTTCCATGCACTGGCATCCATGAAACGGCGGCCGACTTCTAATTCTCGTCGCCTTCATAGACTTGATCCAATCGACAAAAGTGCCGATCTGGAGGCTGGAGGTCTCGATATCCGGCCTTGATGACACCGCTCAGATCTTGGGCGATCTGGCCGGAGAAGGCTTTTGTTTCTCCAGGACGCACTAAAATCGAAAAGTGATTTCCTGCAGTTTGCGAGTCCCCGAAGCTCATCTTTTCGGCGCGACACGCGATGTAGATGCGATGGATCGGCAGGTCTGCGTTGTTCGTGAGCGAACCAGAAACGTTGATCGAGAACCGGTCTGAGTAGCGCCCAGAACCGACACTCGTAATAAAATTTATCCCTATAGCTGAGCGAAGCTCCTCCTCGAGCAGAGGCGCTTCTGTGCCTCCCCCTAGCGCAACCGACAGATGCTCGAGAGGCAGCAGACCTACCCGGAGAGCGAGGTAGAGGAGCCCGGCATACACGCCCCACCGGAGAACGGGGGTGGCGGTTATCAGCCATATCGCGAGCCAGATCACTCCCACGAGAGCGGCAGCGAGGACGAACAGTCCGAGGAGCACTTCCATGGATCACTCCTGCTTGAAGAGGTCAGAGGTTTCCACCTCGTAGGTGGGTGTGCATTCGAAGCTGGCCGGATCGGCCCTGCCGAGATAGCCGTTGCCGTTCACCTCGAGCCGGACGGAGACGTTTGTGCCCGGCGCGACATACCCGTAATGATAGCTCGTCGTAACGGACGAGCGACCATCGAATGTGGCCTCGCTGGCGCCTGTCACCCGGCCTGAGAACGAGCATCTCAGGCGAAGATCATAGATGCGGGCCTTCGCGCCATTGTTCACGACAGCCGAAACGGCCTCAACATAGCGCCAGTGGGGATCGGCGGGCGTCTCGCCGCGCACCGCCGTAACGGAGACCTTCGAGTGATCGAAGCTATTCCTGACGGCCCGTTTGGCGGCAAGCTGCGGGTAGTGCGGAGAGCAGCGGTCCAACACGAACAGCATCGATGTCGCGAGGAGGATCCAGTGGAGGTTCCGGAGAATGGCCCGGACCACCACATGGAGAATGACCGCAACGATGCCGCCGATGACTGCCCCGCGAAGAACAGGCGAGGACATCGGGAACGTCCTCAGGCCACTTCGAGCTCTTCGATGGGCTCACCGGCACTCGGAGCGGCCTCGTTCGCGTCTTCGTCGTCCTCAAGCCCGTCGACATCGATGTCGGTGAAGCTGAAGAAGTTCAGAATTTCGGCAGCTTTTCTGTAGCGGCTTGCCTGAGCCAGATAGGCGGGGACGAGGATCCCAGCATGGTCGAGCTTCCGGCGGATCGCACGGGCCGTGTCACGATCAATGGGGCCGTTTTTGGGTCCATACACGCCTTCGAGAACCCACTGCCCCCGCGACAAGCCGGTCAGCTCGATGATTGCGGGCGCCGGCCGGAACTCGATGTAGGCCGAGCGTCCCATTGCCGCCACCGAAACTTTGGTCTTGAGGCAGTTGGAGAAACGGCGCCCGGCATCATGCATCGCCTCGCCAGAGCGCAGGCCCACCCATTCATCATCATCCTGAATCGGGGGGAACAAGGGAAACACCGCCTTGGCGAGCCAGCGTTCCGCCCAGTTTCCAAGTTTGGACTTGGGCCCAAGCGCCTTGATCGACGCCAGGAGCTCATCGTCGGTGACGTTGGGCCGGACGTCCTGGATCAAGTCGAGAGCCACATGGAACTGCTGCACGCTGTCGACCGAGTCCAGACGCTGGACGACGTCAGCATGCAGGAACGTAGGACGGAGCATACGCAGAACGAGCAAAGTGCCGGGCGCTATCGCCTGGAGCTGGCGCAGGACTTTCGCACGCGCCTCGTGTTCAGGATTGGAGAGCAGGTCCACCAAGCTGCGATACTTGAGCGGGTGAAGCGGATCGGGCCCCAGGCGGTTGAGCGCACCAACCAGGCCCTCGACGGGCCCGAACAGGGCCTGCAAGAGATCACGGACCCGGCGCGTCATCAACGCCTGAGCGATCGCCTCATGAGGATTGCCCGAAGTCGGGAAGCTCTCAGCAAGTACGCCACGGACGCGGTCCGCAATCATATCCACACGGTTGGGGAACGCGGCGGCCAGCACCAGAAAGATAGCCTGTCGGCGGAACGCGCTCGCCGACATTGCGAAACGGAGGATACCAGGGTACGCCTCATCGTACCGAACAAGAGCTTGAAGGGCCCATCCTTCGATGGGGCGGGACTTACGAACTTGAACGGTGTGATGCGTATCCAATGGCGACTCCATGGTTGCCTCAGTTGAACCGGCAGTGCGGGTTGCTGCTTCCGTCACTGCGATGATTGATATCTAACCGTCTGATCCGACAAAATCGGACGTAACTCACATCCACAATTGCCGAAGAGATCCTGCCGACCTTGAAGGCTGAACAGCTTGGCGCCGAAGCCCTTCCATTCAGGATCATTGGAGCCGCGGCATTGCCTCCGACCTACTCGAAGGTGGCAAACTTCCGCGACCAGACCGTTCCGTCGCGCCGAATACCGCGGTAGCCACGCGGGTGCGAGAGCAGCCTGAAGCCGTCAAGATAGCCCTGGAACGGCAGGTGGGCGTGTCCGAACACGACAGTCGTGTCCTTGCGGGGGCGCTCTACCCGATCGAGCAGATCGTTGCACTTTTCGGCGATTTCCCGACCGAGCAAGCCGCCGAGGCGAGAGGTTGGGACGAAGTGGGAGAGGATAATGATCCGCGAAACGTCGCTATCAGCCTGCGCTTGAGTGAACTTGCTAGCGACGGCCGCGACATCACTCTCCTTCTCGAGGCATCCTCCAAGATAGGCGACATTGCCGACACGCTGCTCAAAGGCGGAACAATCCAGAAGATAGACGTTCTCAGCCGGCACAACCTGGCCGGATACTTCCTCATGATTGCCCAGAACAGCGACCACTCGAACGTAGTGCCGGGCGGCGGCATTGAGGAAATCCATCGTGTCGCGAATGTGCTGGCTCGTGTCCCCCGCAATCAAGAGAGTGGACGAGGTCGGGTTCTTGTATTGAAGCACATCAATGGTGCCCAGCCAGCCATGAGGCCCTCCGCTCATGGCATTATCCCAGTGCAGGTCACTTGCAAAATCAAACATTAGGCCTCCTGATCCTGTCTCAGACATCCTCCTGCGGGCAATCCCTCCCTGCTCAGGTTATGGCGTAAGGGTTCGTGTTGGTGCCAACACCGGTCTGGCTGAACGTGTACCCGGCACGTGCGTGAAAAAGATTGTCGACCACCTGAAGCAGCTCACGTGCCTGGCTGATCTCGCGAGGCGGACGACCGGGCTTCGTTTGGGCATCGTAGCGGGCAACCAAGTATTCGGCCTCGCGGATCGCAGCGAACAGTTGGCCCTGGCTCATGTTCTGAACCGCCGCAACTAGAGCATCCGAAGGCGGCTTGACCTCACCCTTGATCCACACGCGGACGTGAGGCTCGAAGCGCGGAGGCTCCTGCTTGGTGCCGACACAAGCAGCGGCGACGATCCAGCCGCTGACGCGCGAGAGCACAAAGTAAGGCTGATGAGGGTCCGGCAGAGTAGCATACAGGTCTGCCGCCAGGCTTCCTTCAACCAGAGCTTCGGTCCCACCGCGCGAGCGCTGGGTGATGCGAACCACCTTTTCGCCGGCCTCCTGATCGACCGGCTTGAACATCACGCTCCCGTCCACAAACTCGACCTGGATCCCGCACGCGTCCATACCTTCAAAGAAGGCCTTGGTGGCGGGCTTGTTGAAGGTCAGCTTGAGAAACGCCGGAGTAGAATGAGCATAGACGGACATGTTGTTTTCCTTGCTGGAGATCGAGCTTCTCTGTTCACGCTTGCTCCTTGTTAGGTCGCAGGCGTGCTGAAACGTTCAGTGGGGTTGTCAGTGGCGTCTTAAGTCGACGAAGGGCTAAACGCGGCTTCGTTGCGCAGGAGCATGAAGCCCACAGCGACTGTTATCCTGCGATTGCCAACCAGGTGCGAAGAATGTCGGCGTAGCTGGGAAAGTGGAGATGATACGTCATGCGGATCCTCTGGTTCAAAACGCATCGAGAGGAACCGGAAAGACCTATTGCTGCCCGTTAAGGGCCTCATCGTCTTGCCACCGTTGCCGGTCAGGGCTGGTTGGCGGGGCCTCGTAGGCCCTCTCGGGATGCGTTACGAACTATATACAAGCGTAGCTTTTAGTCAAGTGATATTTGCATGTCTGCATCGATCGCATAGCGATCCTCAGCGACCGGGATCAGATCCTGAGTTGCTGTAGGCTGTCCTAACTGCTTTGGCCTTTAGCATGAGCATTGTGTCACGGCACTGGATCACTGTCATTGAGGACAATCCTGTCGGGTATGCTCCTGATAGAGAGCCTATTTATCTATTGGGCTGTTGTTTAGGCTTGAAGCCGAGCGGTTTAACAACGGCGCCATCAGCACGAGCTTGAATTATAGCAATAGGCCCGCCCTGTTCATTGTTGAAGACGCCTGCCGTCAGGGGCCCACCGAAGACGGCACCTGTGTCGAGATTGGTGCGGTTTCCGAAGAGTTGCGGCCCCCCTCTGTCGGGCGTGTGGCCATGGACAACGTGTTTTCCGAAGTCAAAGTCGCTGTCGAGGAACTTGTCGCGTATCCAAAGTTTGTATTGGTGGGTCTGACGAGAAATATCCAAGCCGGGATACAGCCCCGCATGGACGAAGTACCGCTTGTCATCCTCCCAGAGGGTTGGAAGTTCCTCCATCCATGCAAGAACGTCGAGCGGAATGTCGAAAGGTTCCTCGACACCCCACGAGGCCATCGCTGCATCACCGCCGTTCTCAATCCAGCTATAAGTGCCGAGTGGCCGACCGATGGCCTGAAGCAGCATGTCCTCATGATTGCCCTTGAGGCAGATCACATTATCAGGCGAAGCTCCTTGGAGCTCCCGCACGGATGCGACTACCTTCGCGCTATCCGGGCCCCGATCGATGTAGTCGCCCAGAAAAACAAGCCGGTATGGCTGCTGATCCGCATGACGCTCGATGGTCTCCAGCAGAGTGATCAGAAGGTCGTGCCGCCCGTGAATGTCGCCTATGGCGTACGTTAGCCCCATCACGCTGTTCCTGCCTTTGGTGGACCGCTGTTCACCTTGGAGCTTCATCCTCTTTCGCAGCTAAAAACCAACGTTCGAGTCGTCCGAACCGCATGCTTCATCCGGTTGTCTCAACACCAGCCTCTGGGTCTGACCCTGTTCATTGTCTCTAATAGTGCAGATATCCGTCGGGACAGAGAACCCGAGCCGGCCTGCTCCACCGATGCCGCTCGACAAACCCAATCAAGAGCTCGAGACCTGAAAAGCCTCCCACGCAGGTCGGCTTGCCTCGAGATCAAGATAGCGCAGCCGGAACGCGTTCAGCCGATCTCGATGGGCACGGGTTTTCGCGAGAGGGAGCCAGCTCTCTAGCACCTCACTAAGGCGCCAGTGCAGCAACGTGTTCATACCATTCACGTTTAGGTGCTCACGATACAAGTCGAGAGCCTTAGGGCAGCTCTGATCCTCGTTGTGATGGAGGACCGCACAGTAGCCCTCGTGGTACGGAGAGTCTGACTGATGCAGCATCGAGAACGCGAGCAGGTGATTGCGCCATATCTGATTGTACTGAGGGTCAGAGAAGGCATCTTCGGCACCAGGCTTCCACCACCAATCCGGGTTGTCACGCCACCGGGAGTATCCAGGCCGAGAAAAGGGGTAAGGATAGGGGCCGAATGGCTCCGTCAGCTTCGTTTCTATCCCGATGAACCCGCGTCTTCCGGAACGCTCATATTCAATGAACGCATCGAAGGCCGTCCGGTCGTTCAAATGCGTCTCCTTCGGCGGCGCATATTCCAGCCGCACGGCAGTCACCATGATATCCTTGGGCACCTGTGGAAGAGACACCACTAAGAGCGAGGCCAGCTCAAGATCCTGGTCTAAAGCCGCGAACAGATTGAAACACATTGGCTGGCTGCTGAGCAGGTTGTTTCTCAGCCGGTCAGGCTCGACGGCCCCCTCGTTCATTTGAATTCGCTTTTCGGCGAACGCATGAATTGCCTCGTTGAGAAAGTTGTATCCCTGTTTACCGTCTTCCTCCCGGAGGACATTGCCATACAGCCTTCCTCCCGCAGCCCTGTTTGGCCCGCAAGGCAGATTCAGGACGTGACGCCGGTACCAGGATTGGTGAAAACGCATTCTCGCCGTAAAAGGATTGTCACCCGGTGACACGTGGCAGCAGTCGTGTTCCATCCGATACTCTAAAGGGTTTTGCACAAGGATAGCGACCTCGTTTTCCTCATCCGTGGCCGCGCCTTGGACCTGAGTGAAGATAAGGTCGCGTTGAGTGGATTTAGAGGATTTTACCGGATCAGGTCTATAAGCCGATATGGCAATACGCCAGCTCTGACATGCTTCGGTTAGGTTGCTTGGTGTCTGCACGCCCAACCTGTGGCGAGCGTTTCAGTGCCGGAGAGCTAGGGTCAGAACTCTCACCCATCATCGTAGATCAATCCCGATAGCACATTGCCATGAGCAATGGTTCGGTGGTTGGAATCCGTGGTCACGTCACGCCTCGGATCGTAGTAACCGAGTACTCGGTAATTAGCGTCGAGAGCCTTCTGCTTCCCGTCCGACATGGTTTCGATGTAGCCGATGGTGCGGTAATTCCGGTCCTTGATTGCTTGTCGGCTCATAAAGCTGCTCCTCTGAATGAAACCAGGATTGCGGGCAAGTTCCTATCCGCGCCTGTCAGCTCACAGATCATCTTCCCATTCTGGAAATCGGAATCTACATTCCTCCCACGACAGTTTTGGACGCAGGAATCACTGATGAGGCTCGAAAAGGCCGTAACGCTGCTGCAGCTTGCCCGCCGCCTAGCCACTAATGGCGAGGGCATGACCCTTGACGACATGGCCGCCAGCACGGGAGTCAATCGCAGGACTGCAGAGCGCATGCGCGATGCGATCAGAGTGATCTTCCCCCAAATGGAAGAGCTTCCCGATGGGCGAATGATCCGCTTCCGCATCCCGGGCGGGCTCCATGGCTTCATGCATTCCCCAACCTCTGACGAGTTGGCTGAATTGGAAGGGGCAATCCGCAGCTTGGAGAAGAGTGGCGGCAGCTCACGGGCGGCCCTGCTGCGCTCTCTGGGTGACAAGATCCGTTCGGCGATCAGAGAGCCTCTGCGGCGACGCATCGAGCCGGATCTGGAGGCTCTCGTCTCTTCCGAGGAAATCGTCATTCAGGCTGGTCCTCGTCCCCTTGCCGATGCCCATACCCTGTCCCAGTTGCGAGAGGCCGTGAAATCCCTTCGCATCTGCCACTTCAGGTATGCGACACGGGCTGACGGTCCTCCTCGTATGCGCCGTGTGGTCCCTTATGGCATCTTGTTTGGCAAGGCATACTATTTGGTCGGTCCTGAGCTCGGCAAAGCCGAACCAGTGCTGTGGCGGCTCGACCGGATCAGCAACGTGGAGTTGGGGCAACCGTCCCACGGTCCCCCACCGGGGTTCAGATTGGCCGAGTTCGCGACGCGGTCATTCGGAGCGTTTCAGGAGACGCCCCAAAAGGTCGCCTTGAAGTTCAGCCCGGTTGCCGCCGCAGATGCGAAACGGTTTCTGTTCCACCCATCGCAAGCAATCGAGGAGGTAGAGGACGGGTCCGTGATCATTCGCTTTACTGCCGGGGGGCTCCTCGAGCTGGTCCGCCATCTCTTCTCATGGGGAGACACGGTGACCATCCTCCAGCCGCAAACCCTGAAACAGCTGATGGTTGACGAGCTGCGGCGGGCGCTGGCTTGTCATGTCCCCGATCATCCTGCTGAGTCCGAACGCGTCAAAATCGAAGTCTAGGCTGACCGTCTTTGGTGCTGCTCACCGATAGGAAAGGCAGTACGCTCCGCTCGTGTGGTACCCGCTTGGGCATGCGCCTGTCTTCGGGATCGCGTGCCGAGCGTCTTTGGACCCCAGACAATAGTCCCCCGACGTATGATAGCCACTTGGGCATGATCCGATCTTCGGCAGAGCCGGACCTGCGTTCGCGTACGGAACACAGGCAGCCCCACTCGTGTGATAGCCTGATGGACAGGTTCCGAACTTCGGAACAGCCTGAGCAAACCCTACGTCAGGTCCTAGCAGGCAGTACGCAACAAGCCACGGGAACGGCGATTTGCGGATCATGACCTTACCCTCGTCTCTGGGCCCAAGCCTGACATCTCGAGACGACAGTATCGGACGTATAGCCTGCGTTGTGAGGGGCAAAGCACCTCCAGCGTGCGTCCGATTGGTCCTCGGTCTCCGGGAATATCAGGCGACGTGTCTTACCGGTAGCAAGGCTAACTGCTACCGCTCGAAATGCCGGTCATCTAACCTGCAGAAGGCGCCACCACCAGTTCTTCCTTGCCTTGAACTTCGACGACAGTTCCGACAATAGGCATATGGACGAAGAGGCCTGAGCAGGTTTTACCCGTCGCCGTAGCGACTGCCCTGGCGTAAAGATCCAGTTGCGGTCCGTAGGCCACAGCCTTGTCGTCCCATAGGGCCTCACGACCAGGGAAGCTCTTGTGGTCGATAATAGCGAAGTCGCTATCACCTTCGACTAGGAGATCGATACGGCCAGTGATCACTTGGGGGCCCTGCAGGGCATAGACGGGGACTTCATGCCTTATCCGTGCGCCCGGGAAACGCTGATCGACGAATGCCCGGAGGCGGTCAGCCGCAATCAGCAAGTCCTCGGGAGCAACATGTCCGAAGACACTCCACCGATCCAACACGAACCGCGCCTTTGCAAGCCGAACAGATCGCTCAGTGTCGCGGCGGTCGACAGCCAGGAAAGCGTGCATCGCCTGACCCAGGACATCCATTTCAGGCGCACCTGTAATCGGGATACGTCCTCCGAGTTCGACACGGCCAGAGCTGACGAAGGCCGTACCCGCGCTGGCGGCGCTCGGCTGAAGGCGCAACGGCCGCCAGTTCTGTCGGGAGCGCTCCGTGCTCAGGAAGAGTGGCTCTGGATCCCGGGGCGTGACGCCATCCGGTTTTGAGACCTTTAGATAACGCGCAGGATGATTCTGACCTCGAACCCGGATCGGGGAGCCGTCATCGGCCGGAAGCACCAGATGCGGGACACCTCCCGTGTTGAGTTCCTCGAGCCACGGGACGGATCTGGATCCTGACTTGCCGACAACTGTACTCAGAACCAGGTGATCGCGGGCCCGAGTCGCTCCTACATAGAGCACCCGGACCGCTTCCTGCTTGGCCTGCAGGGTTGCTCGTTGCCCGATGCTGCTGCCAGGAGCACTCGCATCGAGATGAACGCCCGTGGCTTGTTTGCCATAGGGCCAAGGCCAATAGCGAATCCAACGGCGAGCCAGGGGCTCACGCCAATCGACGTTTCCGTCGACCTCTACGACCGGCTTGAACAGGTTGGCCGAGGCCTTGCTATCGAGCTGGGTTAGGATAACCATCGGCCATTCGAGACCCTTGGCTTTATGATACGTAAGAACCTGCACGGAATTGCCATCCAAGCTCTTTGGCTGGCTGACACTCTGTTCGCCCAGCCATGAGACGAGTCCTGCCAGCGTCGCTGGAGAACGGACCCTGGCACATTCCTGCTCATAGGAACATGCCACGCCGCGAAAGGCCTCAAGAATATGGAGTCGTTCGGAGGCATTGCCCCAACGGCAGACCATATCGATGATTCCGGTTGCTACAATGACGGCATCAACCAACTCGCACGGCGTCATGCCGAGTTGCTGGTCTCGAAGCTCTTCGAGAGCCGGTGCAAAAGGTACCAGAGCCTTTAGGGCTTCGCCCGGCTTGTCGGAAACGACAGCATTGAGCCAAGCATCCGGTGCGGTGATGCCGCCAATCAGGCGAGCCATTTCGGCCAGCGCCAAGCGATCCGCCGAACTCGCCGTCCAACGCAGGGCAGCCATTGTAAGCTCGATCTCGGGGGCTTTGAACAAGTCGCCGCGGTCCACGGCAACCGGAATCCCAAAGCTAGAGAGCGCAGAGGCAACCTTTTCGACATCTGCGTTTGACCGGCACAGAACGGCGATGTCGCCGGGCTGGAGGTTGCGAGGCCCTGAACGACTACGTACGGGCCAGGAGTCCGGCGCGGCGAGCGCCTCAACGATTCCTCCTGCCAGGCTGAGGATCTGTTCTTGTTTTTTGCCCTCGATGTCCCAGACCGAGAGGGCAGGGGCTGTCAGGCCCGCGTCGTCACATGCGCAATCGGTGAACCGGGTGCTGTTCTCTGGCAACCCCATCGCCTCAAAGGCTGGGACAAAGGCATCATTCACGAAATCGCAGATTCCCGGACGACTGCGCCACGATTTGGAAAGGATCCCAGAAGTCCCACCCGTAGCAACCGCAATTTCCTTTGATGCAGCGAGTGCCAGATTGGGATCCGTGCCGCGGAAGGCATAAATCGACTGTTTGGGATCTCCGACCCAAACGCTGCGCGGTGCAATTCGGGCGAGCTCGGTAAAGATGGCGACCTGCAGTGGGCTTGCATCCTGCACCTCGTCAATAAAGACGATTTCGATACAGTCCCGGAGCCGTTCCTGCGTATCGGGACGTCTTAGAATGTCGAGCGTCAGTGCCTCCTGATCGACGAAGTCCAGAAGACCCCGCTCTTCCTTGTAGGCCTGGTACGCCGAAAGCGACTTCGCCGCGCACTCAAACACTCCGCGGATAAACTGCTCGAGTTCTCGACGCAGCCGGGGATGACGTGGGTGAGCAAGGGCCGCGTTAACAACTTCAGCGAAGTAAGGAGCGTCTGTTTTGGGCCCCTTGTACTTGCTGAGTTTAGCCCAGAGCGACCACGGGAGCTGCCCTCCTCTATCTAGGATAAGCGCTGCGGATCGTACGGCATTGGCGGCATCAGCGGTGGTGCTCAGGAGGGTGACGGCGTCGATGGCCGCAACGGTTTTCTTGATTGCGCTCTCAAGGAGCGTATCGAAGTCTTGTTCAGTCTCGCCCGAGATCGGCTCCTGCAGCAATTCGAGGAGGCTTTTCACCGACCGCTCAGCTGACGCCTGCAAGTCATCAGGCGAGATCGCATTCGCCCGCGCCAGTTCTATAATGCGCTGGACCTGGGCGCGCCAATCGACATCCTGATCAGGAAGGCCAAAGGCATCGGCCAGTCGGTTGAGAGTAGGTGCGAACCCTGTGATCGTTTCGTCCGCAGCGGCCGCAAAGATCGTTCTGATGCTGTCTTCCGGGATGACCTCACTCGATGGCGGCCGACCCAACTCAAAGGCGAACTCGTCAACGAGCCGCCCACAAATGGAATTGATGGTCCCAAGTCGCGCCCCCAGGAGCTGGGTGGCCGCCTCAAGCTTTCCATTCTCGATGAGGTAAGATCGTGTCCGCTCGATCAGTTCGGCGGCAGCCTTGGTCGTGAACGTCGTTGCCAGGATCTGATCCGGTTCAACTCCGTTATCAATTGCCTCGCTGAGAAGGCGAACGAGCGTGGTTGTCTTTCCCGTGCCGGCGGAGGCAAGGGTGGTGTCAACTTGGTTCAGAGAGGAGCTGGAGCTCATGATCATTCACTCGGTCACGGGGCCCGGCAGACGCCGCTGAAATCGCAGAACTTGCAGACCTCGCCTTCAGGCGGGAAGGAAAGGTCAACCGGCAGGTGAGCTTCAACGCCGGGGATGCCATAGGAGAACCCCTGTCCGTTGCGCCCGGCTTGAATGAGGGCGTTCCAGTCCGAGGTGATGTGGCTCCAGGTATCGTCTAGAGTATCAGATACATCGATCTCCTCCAGCGCCAGAGGCGAGCCGGCTTCCGCGAGTAGCCGTCTCTGCCGGATCAGAAAGTACGCAGCGGGTGCGCCCTTCTGAGGATCGACGAGGCGACTGTAGGTGGCGAGCTGGATCGCGCGCCCATTCTCGATTTCCTTGCGCCTTCGGGTGTTGCTCCTAGTCCACTTCAGGTCGATGACCGCTCTACGGTCGGAGGGGTCCCGGACGACCATATCGATGCGGCTCTTGACCTGAAGCTCGCCGAACTCCTGCTCGCGCTCGACCTCCAAGCCTTCAACTGTGAAACGCTGGCGGTTCAGAAAATCTGCGAGTGTCTTGAGAGCATCCGGAATCCGATCTCGGGCGAATGCGAGCTCCACTGCAAGGCCTGGTAGCAGCAGCGGTGCGGCGATCTTCTCCATCAGGTCATCAAAATGAAGATGAGCCTTCCTCTGGACCTCGTCAGGATCAGGAATGGCGCCCGGCACAAAGACGATTTCCGTCAGAGCGTGTGCGAGATTGCCGAACAAGCGCTCGCTGTCCGGAATGCTCCGCGCGCTGTCGGCCCGAAGGCCGGCCACATGCTTGAGGACCCACCTCATCTGGCAGGATAGAAGGTCTTCGAAGGAGGTCGCGCTCTCCTTCCGACCATCCATCTTTGCCTGGACCGCAGCTGGCAGCGACCAAGTCGGCTGCGGTTGCGGCAGCTCCACCATAATTGTGGATGACCTTATGATCTCTCTCGCCGCAAGAGGAACCCGCTCCTGAACCAGCAGCCGCTCGGCAGGCAGACGGATGGCGTCGCGGTCCGGTCCGAACACCGGGACGAGCTGGTGCGCCAGCGGGTGACTCTTGGCTTCCGCGCCGCGGCTTAGTTCCGGGCGAACGAAAAGGATGGCCGTCCGGGCGTTCAAGATGACGCTCTGCCAATGGAATGCTTCGCGCCGAGCAGCATCAGCCGGACGCTCGGGGCAGCAGCTTGCGGCCACGAGAGCCGTTTGCTCCGACTTGCTCCAGGGGAAGAATGCGCTGGTCGCCGCGTCTCCCGCGAAGTTCCACCACACGACACGCGCAGCGCCCCCCCAAAGTGCCCCTGGGCTTGAGACCACCCGAATGGTCCCCTCCTCGGCGATATGCTCGGGGTTCGGGAGCCCCTCAGCGATGGCATGATCGATCATGCGGTCAATAAGAAGACCTGTGACAGGCGACTGGCCGAGTGCCCTGAGAGCATCGATCAGCGCCCGTGCGGCACCGACAACGCATAGAAGGAGTGGATCGCGATTTCCGGAATCGAGCTCTACGGCCCAATCGAGCACACGCTGGCAAATCACTATGGCATTGGCAGCTGGCATCCCGGCCTTGCGCTCGAAACGCTCGCTTTCGACCCACGAGCGCCATTTCTGGAGAATGCCGTCGACATCGATTTTATTGCCGGCAGCCTCTTGCGCGCGCAGCGTATTCTCGATCTTCTGCCATGCCTTTTGCCAGGCAGGACCATTGATGCCCGGTTCGTTCGAGATCGCGTCTGCAAGAATCCTCGCCGCCCACCACCGGATTGGTGGCCGGGGGAGCAGAAGCAATTCTAGGAGCTTACGGGGATCAACGGGCTTCCAGGCCGCAGCGAAGGCGAGGGATAGGACCTGGAGAGCACCGCGGTAGGCCGACGAAGGGGAGAGCCCGAGCCTTGGGAGACCGTGACGGGCAAAAGCTTGGTCTAGCAGCGTGCTGTCGCCGTCCGGGGCGACGATGATGGTTTCGCGTGACGCCTCATCAGAATTGCTGGCGATCCACTCCGCGACACACTCGGCCGCCATGAGTGCTGTGTTGGACTGGATTTCGGCGACCGTACCATCGCCGGTCAGCGCCGAACGCTCGCCGGTTCTAATATAGTGGTGAAGGGTGCCGATATCCGTTCCGGCCTCAACGGGGACGAACGCCGAAACTGGCTTCACTTGGATCCCGATACCTTCGAGAGCCGCTATAAGCTCGCGCCAGCCTGGGGACAGCAGGGTCTTGTCCTCAATCAGCTCGATGGTGTCGATTTCGATCGGCTCGCCCGCCTTGATGGCGCTGATGACTTCGCGAAGGAGATCCGACCGCCCTCGCGGCAGCACTGGCCCCGCAAGTTCAGCTGCTGCCATATCTGCCAGCCGGGGAGGGGGGCTGCCCAGGGAGGAGGGGCTCCAGCCGGCTTCGACCAAGCTATCCCGCCAGGACAGGATCTGGCGGGCACTCGACCACGGATCGGCTTTGAGGGAGGCCGCCCAGAACCGGCTTTGCTCCTTGCATGCCGCCTCTAACTTGTTCTGCCATGTCGCAATTCGGACGACGGGAGGCGACGGAGGAGCACTCAACCCGAGCTGAACGCTTATGAGTTCGAGAAGGCCCGCGGGCCCAACAACTGCTGCTGCTACAGCACCTTGCTCCCGGCCCGGATATTCAGGATAAGTCCGGCCGTCAGCGGCCATTCCGAAGACGATGTGCATGTGCCCCCCAGCACGATATTGGCCAGCATCGATCTCAAGGACGAGCGGCAGTAGGGCACAAGGATAGACGACGTATCGTTTATATCCTCTAAACCGGCTGCTGCCGACCGATGCCCCTTGCGCCGTCACGCAGAACTATGTGGCTATCTGATCAAAAACTTAAGCCGCAGCTGGGTCAACATGGCTAACCCTGAGCCCAGATGTGCTATGTCCGTTTTTGTCGTAGCTGTTGCATAACTGTCTCGGGGCCGCTTCAGGCTATGACGCGCGTGTCGGAGGAGCCCAGCCATGAACATCTTTATATTGACGGGAGCCGGCATATCGGCCGAGAGCGGCTTGGGCACGTTTCGAGACGAGGAGGGACTGTGGACGCGCTTTGACCTAGCGGAGGTCGCGACTCCGCAGGGGTTTGCTCGGGATCCGGCCAAAGTTCACGCATTTTATGATGTCCGCCGGCGCAGCCTGTTGGAGGCACACCCAAATGCAGCGCACTTCGCCCTTGCGTACCTTGAGGATGAGATGACGACTCGGGGCGGGTCGCTCTTCCTATGCACTCAGAACATCGACAACCTTCATGAGCGGGCGGGCTCAAAACAAGTCGTTCACATGCACGGAAAGCTCTTGGAAGCGCGCTGCCTCAACTGTGAGGCAGTCTTGGAATGGAGAGAGGACATGGCAGGCAGCTCGGTCTGCACCTGCTGTTTGAGAGCGCGAACACTTCGCCCTAACGTCGTCTGGTTTGGGGAAACGCCTATGCATATGGAGTTGATTGAGGAAGCGTTGTACAAGGCAGACCTGTTTGTTTCGATCGGAACTTCGGGCTCAATCTACCCGGCTGCAGGGTTCGTCTCAGATGCTCAAAATGCAGGCATTCGGACGTGTGAGATCAATCTCGAGCCCTCGGGGAGTAACCGTGAGTTCGATGAGGCCTACTATGAGCTTGCAACCAAAGCTGTTCCTCACTGGGTCAACGCAGTCCTATCGGACCGGCATAATGCTCTAGTCGTTAACCGGAGCTGAGAGCCAATAGCATTCCTACTGCTGGAGGAGAGGATCCGTGAACTCGATGCAATCTCTATACCTAAGCCTTTCAGCTTCCCTTACCTGTTGGTAACATAATCCGTATAACAATCAGCCATAGTAGGAAGGGAGGTCCATATCAATGTAGGCGTGAAACACAGAGCAAAATCTCAGATAACTAATCAACCAACCATAAATAAACGTCACAATTTTGCGCGGGGCAGTTCCGGTTCACCGGATCGCTTTTGTGGCGTCAGACAAAAAGAACAGGGAATAAGAAGTGCCGAAACGAGAGAGCCTAAAAGTTGGAAGCGAGCTCTTTATTGTAGATAACAGCGCCGACGATTGGAAAGCAGTACGCTACATACGCGACTGGTGCCAAATATCAAAAGCAATTGACATTGCTACCGGCTACTTCGAGATCGGCGCGCTTCTTGGATTGGGCGAGGAATGGCAGAAAGTCGATAAGCTCCGCATCCTAATGGGTGACGAAGTCTCCAAGAGGACCAAGAAGGCCTTCGAGCAAGGTCTCCGGTGCATTGCCGACCGCCTCGACGAAAGCCTCGAGCATGAAAAGCAGAAGAATCCTTTCCTCGCCGGTGTTCCTGCTATTGTGGATGCGATAAAATCGCGCAAAATAGAATGCCGCGTGTATCGCAAGGACAAATTTCATGCGAAGGCATACATTACTCATGGCCGTATGGAAGTAATAGGTGCCTCTGCTCTCGTTGGGTCATCCAACTTTACTTATCCAGGCTTAACTCAGAACATCGAACTGAACGTCCAAATCACCGGTGCGCCGGTTGCAGTGCTACAGGAGTGGTATGAGGAGCACTGGGAGGAGGCAGAAGACGTATCTTCAGAGATACTAGCAGTTGTTGAGCGGCATACGAGAGACTATCAACCATTCGAAGTGTACACACGTGCCCTACAGCAGTACTTTTCAGGTCATGAAGAAACTGCGACTGAATGGGAAATCAAATCGTCGCGCATTTACCCCATCCTTGCCAAGTACCAGAGAGATGGATACGCATCCCTAATTAAGCGAGCAAACAAATACGGCGGAGCTTTCCTCTGTGACGGCGTCGGCTTAGGCAAAACATTCATAGGCCTTATGTTGATTGAGCGTTTTGTTCAGTACGAGAACAAGAATGTGGCTCTATTCGTGCCGAAAGCTGCAAAAGTTGCTGTTTGGGAACGTGAGTTGCAGAAACGACTACCAGATGTCTTCAAAGGATATAGCCGTCTGAAGATCTTTAGTCACAGCGATTTAATGCGCGACAAAGTCGAGGAAGAACTGGAGCAGGTTTCAGCTCAAGCCGATATTATAATTATTGATGAGGCGCACCATTTCCGGAACACGGGTACAAAAGGCAAAGACGAAGGGAGCCGCAAATCCCGTTACTGGCGCCTCTATGATATAGCTCATGGTAAGCAGGTGTACCTGCTTACAGCGACGCCAATCAATAACAGTCTGCTGGACTTCCAGCACATGATTGAACTCTTCTCCCGGCATAATAATGCACACTTCGCAGAGGCGCCTCTGGGTATTCACTCGCTCTCCGGTCACATCCGGCAATTGGAAAAGGCAGTGGAAAAACAGGTCACTGGACAATACCAGGACGGCATGAGTGATGTGAATATCGCTGATGTGGGCAATCTCGTAACAACTGACGCCCTTTTTGACGCCCTGGTCGTTCAGAGAAGTCGAAGCTATGTGAAGGCAAGTACCGCCCGCGAAAGCGACACGCACATCATGTTCCCAGAGCCTCGCAAGCCAAAGGTCGCTGAATACTCAGTAAAGCAGACTTATGGAAAGCTCCTGGATATGGTTGCCGACGCATTCCACAAACGAGTTCCACTATTCTCGCTCGGGATTTACAATCCATATGCCTACTACATTGGAAAGGATCCCGATGTAATCCCGGCATTAGAGAAAGGCCGCAGAAAACAAGTCGTTGCGCTGATCCGAACTAATTTCCTCAAAAGGTTCGAGAGTTCTGCGGAAGCCTTCCGGCAATCCTGTTGGCGGCTGCTATACAAAATTCTTGCGTGGCTTGAAGTTCATGCAAGCACTGAACATGAACGCGAGGCGGTCGAGCGCTGGAAGCGTCGTAATGCGAAATTGCTTGGATATAAACCGCAACTTGATCTCCTCGAAGAAAACGACGAAGAGGATATTATCCCGCCTGAACTCATGGAGTCGATTGAGCAATTATCTCGCGACGACTTTGATATAGAGAAGATTGTCCATGACTCTGTTCAGGATCTCGAACAGCTATCGGAGTTTTTGAAGGAACTTGAAAAGTTCAAGCCTACTCAGGACAAGAAGCTCACTGAGCTCATAAAGCTGCTCAAAAACGACGCTGTTCTGAGTACCCAAAAGGTAATGATCTTTTCTGAGTTTGGTGACACAGCTCGTTATCTGGAGCAGCAGCTCAAGGAGGCTGGCGTCGCCGGTGTCGCCCAAATCGACAGCGGAACACAAGGTGACCGTGTCAAGCTCATACAGCGCTTCGCCCCATACTACAATGAAAGTTCAAGTGGGCAACTGGCGGCGGAAGGGAAAGCAGAGATCCGTGTCCTCATTTCAACGGACGTTCTATCCGAGGGGCTCAATCTCCAAGATGCAACGCGCCTCATTAACTATGACCTACACTGGAACCCAGTTAGGCTCATGCAGCGCATCGGCCGAATCGATAGACGGATGAATCCCGACATCGAGGCGAAGATTATCAAAGATCACCCCGATCAAGAAAGCTTGCGCGGAACCGTCGCATATTGGAACTTCTTGCCACCGGGCGAGCTAGATGACCTACTCCGTCTCTACAACCGAGTCTCACACAAGACTCTCCGTATTTCAAAGACACTCGGTATAGAAGGCAAAAAATTACTGAGGGAAGACGACGATTACGAGGATTTGAGGAACTTTGCCGAACAGTACGAGGGCACTACCAGTCCAGATGAAGCCATGCATCTAGAATGGCAAGACTTACTCGACGCGAACGACGATCTCGAGGCACGGCTGAACAGCTTCCCCGACGGTGTCTTTTCAGGCAAGAGACATCCGAGGCCGGGCACAAGGGCGGTGTTCTTTTGCTACGCGCGTCCTGCCTTCGATAAACAGGCTAGCGCCGCCACTGGTGAAGACACTTGGAGTGAGCAGAGCGGCGACGTTAAATGGTATCTATATGATCTTGAGACCGGAGATATTGTGGAGGAGGCTCCGCAGATTATCGACATGATCCGGTCTGAACCCAAAACGCCGCGAAATACCCAACTGGAACAGAAGTCGCTTTCCGACGCCCGGCAGGCGCTAGAGAAGCATATCGCGAAGACTTATTTGCGAAAGGTTCAGGCACCCATTGGCGTAAAGCCTGTACTTAAAGCTTGGATGGAACTGAACTGAAGAGATGACTATGAAGCTCGCTAGCGTCACGACGTTTGATCAACTACTGCCTTGGCTTGCAAACAACCTAGGCTGGCCGGTTGATGAGTTTGAGATCGCACCGGAAACCGCATACGACGATCTTACGTACGAGTACGAAGGAACGGAACTCGGGCTTAAGCAGGAAGATGTCGCCCATATCCGAGAAATCCGTCAACTCCGCCCACTCGTCACAAATCAACCTTGGGGAATCTTTTTCGTCAATTTCGAGGACAAGAAGATCCCTGTCGGTGTGCTCAAGCGCATCCTTGGTGGACTTACGCTAAAAAAACGCGAGTCAGCAAATAGGGTGGAGCAGAAGGCATGGACGTTGCATGACCTGCTATTCATTTCGTCGTTCGGGAGATCTGGCGAAAGGGAGCTCTCATTCCTGCATTTTGCGGAGGAGAACAGCGGCAAGAACAAAACTGTCTTGAAGGAACTAGGATGGGATCATCGCGATACTCAGTTCAAGCTCGACTTTATCGAACGAACTCTCAAGTCACATTTGTTTTGGCCTGAAGATAGCACTGACGCTAACGTTTGGAGAGAGCAATGGAGTAGGGCGTTTACGAGCGCCCACGGCGCAACTATCAGAACTGCAAGAGAGCTAACACGGCAGCTTGCCGGACTTGCTAGTGCGATTCGTGGTGCAGCTAATGATGTCCTAGAATTCGAGAACAACAATGGACCACTGACAAGAATTTTCCACACCTTCACAAAAACTGTTTTTCATAACCTCAAACCAACCGACTTCGCAGACATGTACGCGCAGACCATTTGCTACGGCCTTCTGGCCAGGCAGATTGAACGCGCTCGTCACGGCCTAGATACGCGGAGCTTGAGTGCCGATGACGCAAGCCTGACTCAAGGAGTTATGCAGCCGTTTCTAAAAGATCTAATGGAGACCTTCCTTGCAATTGGAGGGCGAAAGAGCAGCATCGACTTCAACGAGCTCGGCGTCAATGAAGTTGTGGAACTGCTTCAAGCGGCAGACATGACGGCTGTACTCCTGGATTTCGGCAACCGAAATCCACATGAAGATCCTGTGCTGCACTTCTACGAACACTTTCTACGTGACTACGACAGCATTATGCGTGAGCAACGCGGAGTCTATTACACTCCGCTCCCGGTGGTCCAGTTCATTGTACGCAGTGTACACCGAGTACTGCAGACAGACTTCGGATTGCCGGATGGGCTAGCTGATATCACCACATGGGGAGAGATGCTCACTAAGCGCCCCGGAATATCGTTGCCAGAAGGCGTGAGCCTCGACACTCCATTTGTTCAGATTTTGGATCCGGCGACTGGAACTGGCACATTCTTAGTCGAAGTTATTGAACAGATCGAGACACACCTCAAGAACAAGTGGCGCAAAGAAGGAAGAGGAGAGTCTGAGGTCGATCTGAAATGGAACGAGTATGTTCCTTTGCACCTATTGCCGCGCCTCAATGGGTTTGAACTTATGATGGCACCTTACGCCATCGCTCACATCAAGATCGGGATGAAGCTTCAGGATACTGGGTACCGGCCGAGGGCGGACGTGGCACCTCGCGTCCGAGTCTATTTGACCAACACGCTTGAAGAGCCGTTAGGTGCGGACAATCAGTCAACGATGGATTTCATAGCGGATTCATTAGCACTTGAGTCTAGAGGCGCAAACCAGATCAAGTCCTCGACACCGATTACCGTAGTTTTGGGCAATCCTCCGTATTCGAAGATATCTTCCAATCTTTTCGAATCGGCGAAGCGTCTCATTGAGCCATTCCGCTATGTATCAGGTCAACGGATCGTCGAACGCGGTGCCCTTGCATTCGAAATGGCTATTCAGGACGACTATGTAAAGTTCTTAGGATTTGCCTACAAAACGTTGAGTAAAGCTCAACACGGGGTGCTGGGCTTTATCACAAATTTCCGGTACCTCAACTCAAACTACCTTAGGGGATTGCGGGATTGTTTCGGGCAGACATTCTCTGGAATATGCATCACTAACCTGGGAGGCGATGCCGCTCAAGCACCCTACATCTCTGGACCGGATGAAAACGTGTTTGATATCCAGCAAGGGGTTTGCACCATCGTCGCCTCAACTGATGCACCGAGGCAAGTGCTCTATGCTCGCATTCTCGGAGACCGGGCGGCGAAGCATCGAGCAATCAATGCTGGCGGGTTAGGTTACGAACAAATTAGCCCACGAGAACCAAATTTCGTTTTCCTGCCTTCAAGCCAGTCTGAGTATGAGTATGAATTCTGGACCCCGTTGGACAAGATATTCCTTCAAGAGAGTGGTGCAGTAATCACGTCTCGCGATGCTTTGACAATCGATGCTGATCCGGACAGATTGCTGGACCGTATACGGGAATTTTCGGAAACAGGACCCGAGTTCAACGAATTTAAGGAGCGGATTGGCTTTTCCGTCAAGGAAAGTTGGAATGTGGAGTCCTGCAAGGCAGAAATTCGTCAGGAGGGGGCTCTAAGAGGCAGGGTCAAAAAGATCACTTACAGACCTTTTGACGATCGCAATATTTATTATCTTCAGAGTCTTCTGGATACACCATCTCGACCTATCGCGGAGATGATGCATCGTCTTGACAATATGGTCATACTAACTCCCAAGAACAAGACTACGGTCGAGTTTACTCAGGTATTTGCCTCGAGATGTATCGCCGAAAAGAAAGCCGCCACTCACGATCGCGCGACGCAGATGTTCCCGATGTTCAGGGGATCAGCATTCGACGCCAACATACCGGAGCCGAATATGTCGGCCGAATTCATGCGCGAGTGCATACTTAGCGATGAGGACGCTTTAAGTAACGAGGCATGTAGAGCGGCCTTCTTTTATATTTATGCGATCCTGCATTCTCCGTACTATCGGAAGAAGTATTATTCTGAATTTAAAGAGTCCTTCCCACGTATACCCTCACCGGGCTCGCCTGCGTTATTTGAAGAACTGTCCAGCAAGGGTTCTGAGCTTGCTTTATGTCATACTCTCGATCCAGGCAATAATCCCGACTTGTCTTCTCAGACTAGATTCGTTGGTAGAGAAGAACCTCGCGTGGATAGGGGTTATCCACAGTACGAAAACGGTAAGGTGATGATCAACGCATCGTGCTGGTTTGAGGACGTTACGCCGGATGTTTGGAGCTTTGAGATTGGAGGATATCAGGTTTGTGAGAAGTGGCTGAAAGACCGTGCGGGCAAAGGCGGCAAAAACCCGACGCCTGGTCAGGTACTATCGGCAGACAGTATCCTTCACTATCGTCGCATCGTCGGAGCGTTGCGCGAGACCATAAGGCTCATGGCTGAAGTAGATCATGTGATTGCCCGTCACGGGGGGTGGCCCCATGCCTTTAAATCTGCCCCTGATTGCGTAGCGACTGCGGCCCAATGATCAGGTCATAAAGCATGGATCGGCACGAGGAGAATGGAGCTTGACGCCTGAGTCAAAGGCAAGTCGTGAGGGCTGCTTCAGCGCGCAAGTTGCACAAACCTGGGCGGCACTGCCCAGGTCCAGCAAAGTGAATTCTGAGATATCGGTTCCCTACATTGAACACTGAAGCACCTCGACATGTGCGCGTCGTTTCGTTCGCGGCTTGGCACTATCATGCGGACATCTGAGCTTCTTGAGAGTTCGTTCTACGATGAGATCCTTCAAGGGATCGCTTTGCGGTTACGTTCCATAACCTATCTTATGCGAATTTATAACGTTACGATGTAGGCTTCCCCTTCTCTCCCCATTTTGGCCCTCACCGCCGCTAGATTCACTGCCTCCAGAACTCCGAGCCGACGCGCTGGTAGTCCTTATGCCTCATCTTGTTTTGGCGGCCACCTAAGGACCATCTACTTCACATTGGAGCGGCAATTCCCTCCACCGTAACAGATATGGCTTGTAGAGTGACTTGAACCGCCTGAAATAATGTGGTCGTCGAATCCACAACTGTGTCCCCAACGTCCTGATACGATAATGGCCAACACCGCTCCACTCTACACATACCGCTTCATGGCCTACCTAAAGTGGGGCGATCCAGAACGCCAATTTCAAGATGGAGAGCCAGGCCTGCCAGATGACCTGATGGCAAGCTGCATTTCATGGCAGCGAATGGCGTTGGAAGAGCAGTTCGAGCCCGAGGAGATCCAACGTATTCACGCTGTCGTTGCAAGCCACCTCATCTTCGTTTTCGTTCCCGGCAACCTCAATGATGATACGACCCTCGTCTGCCAGTCTGAATTCACGTCGAGAGCCATAGAAGTCACTGATGTCGATTTCAGCCGAGGGCCATTGCCTTCGATCTGCGCCAAAGCGTTTTTTGAACTCTCGTTCGGTGTAGAGATTCCAGCTGATACAATTTACGACTGGCAGGACAAGAACGACTACTTGGATTGGGCGATCACGTTCCGCTACGACTTTGACTTCGGATTTGTTGACGACGCCAGCGATACAACTGCTGACAGCGGCAGCCTGGGCGTAGAAATCTATGGACCGCTCGCATCAGACGACGCCGGAATCACCTACGCCGAGAAGATCGGCTCTGCACTTGATGAGCTGCAAGGCGATGCCGATGACGTGCCAGTTATCGCATGGTCTTAATTTGTCGAGAGACTGGTCTGCTCCCTCCTTTGACCAGAAAAGCCAACTTTTTCCGTGTGAGGGTCTCACCTACGTCTTCAAGAACCTCATCCGTCCGCAACTTCTTAAGCGTCGGTCAATAGATCTGTCCTAACAAACTCTCAGAGGTAAAACCATCAATCCTAGGCTACCTCATGACTATTAAAAGGGGGCATCTCACATGGATGATCACTCATGGAAAGCCGGGTCGAATTTACTGACTCCGGAACAGGTCAAGCATGCATACAGCCTGGTCTGCGGGCAAAGTCAGATCCGCAGACTCGCTGAGCGCTCACTGAATGGCACGTCGTGGGACCGCTTGATGCGGGTGAACCTCGATATGATTCTTGGCCAACTTACGATGGTCGCCAAACGCCAGGCTAATCCTGAGACGGCCCTCAGCCGCGGTGAACTCATTGAAGTCCGTTGCGCCATTGACTATGAGATCCGCCGTGCAAGCGACAGGCCTCGGCAATATGTTGCTCCGCTTTATATCAGTGACAGACTTGCTCGCCGCGTCATTGATGAAGCGTCCAGCGGCTCACCCAGACAGCGCCTCGTGAGCAACGCCGTCCGCGAGCACGTCACGCCACTGACGGCGTATACGTCCGGAACGAACATCCTCCAGAGTCCGGCCGTCTATATGCCACTCTTGGCGCACGCGTTTACGACACCGATTTGCGTGATCTCGAAGGACGAAGACCCAAAGGGCAGAGCGCGGACTGTTGCGCCTGATGTTAATCGACCCTTTATGCGCTATGCTGACAACGACATTCAGGTATACCGCGTGAGCGACTTCTCCCCAATCGACAGGGAGCGCTTCACCTGGGAGGATCATATTTCCCTGATGAAAAGCTACCCGAGCTATGCCACGGGTGTTGAGTTTTTCGACCTTTACCAGAAGGAATGGAGTGCCATGCTTGCCGCCACGGGCTTCAAGGGAGCCGAGGGCCGAGTTCAGTAAAAGCATGACCTCACCCGATACACCTGATCAAGGGTGCTCAAGCTGAAGCAGCCGGTAAACTCGGGCATCCTGGCGACTCTTCGCTCATCAGAACCAGGTTTGTGATCGATCGAATTGCGTCGGTTGGAGCCTACTCCGTCGGGCGCCTCATTGCGTTCTCCTGAACGGCCACGCAAATGTGGGCACCATCGCTGGATGAGCTCGTTCAAAATTTGTCTTTCAGCCGTACCCCCTTAGCGAGAGGGTTAGTACGGCTGAGAGCCTATAACTTAAAATGGCATGGAAGGTCTAAGCGACCAGACCTGGTTCAGTTGCCTCTTCATCCTCGCTTTGGTTTCCTAGCTTGACGCCGAGTTTGTTCGAGACGTTGTCTACGAACTTGTCGCACGCTGCCAAGACGGCCTCCTCATCGCCAAGTTCAGCGAGATCATATGCTTCGCCGTATAGGACAATACCCTCCACTTTGGGATGATCGACCACCTGCCCTGCCTCTGGCCAGCTCTTCACCGTAGAGAGAACATGATAATGCCAGTTCAACTTTCCATCGCGATCAACTTGGTTCACGATGAGGCGCAAATGCAGTCGGCTCTTGGCTGTCTTGACATCTGAGAACTTTAGCGGATTTGGTTCTCCCTTCCCTGTTGCGCGGGCAGTGCGGAATTCGGAATCCGACTCAACCATTACAAGCAGGGCAGCATCGCCAGCTTTAAGGTAGTTGGTCCAATCCCCATCCGGGTAAGAACTCACGTCGGAGGTCCGACGCACGGACTCGAAACCGACGAGAACTCCCGGTAGCCAGTCCCACATCCACTTCTTTTCCGGATCGGGATTTGGTCGGTCACCATAGTAGTACATACCGTAATGTTCAAACCCGAGCCTATCCCTGATGCATCTATTGTAATCAAGCATCCGACGCTGAAACGCCCAAAGGAGGCGATACGCGCGTCTAACATCTGTAAGAGCCTCTGCTAGGCCTTCATGGGCAGCAACACTCATTCTGCGATCCTTTGGAAAAAACCTGGGGGAGTTGAGATAGACCCATAGTTGCTTAGCGATGACTTGGGGCGATCTGGGAAGAATATGTCAGGAGCGGCCTTGATCGAACGATTGGGCGTCCATTCTGACTGGGCTCCAACGAGGTCCGTGAGCCAGGACGGCGGGTCGACGCCGACGCCATGCAAGAGCATTCCTTCACGAATATCGTCCAGCAAACGGCTGTACTTGGGGAGCTCTCCGATATGGGAGGCGATCGCCCCATAAAGCGCTGACCAGGATATGGCGGCGAATTCCAGTTCGTCGAAGGTATATGATGCCTTGAGCTTTTGAAGCTCAGTCAGGACGCCATTCCGTTTCTGGATCGCCGTCTGACCGCGGCCATCCCGCAGCCCGCCGACTGCGAGGAGCCAAATAGGCTTATCCTGAAACACGAGCGAAGCCGAGGCCCATTCATTGGCGAGTTGTGCGGGGACTTGCATGTCGGCGAAGTCATGTCGCTTCGCCTCAACGAGGACAACCCGATCCGCAAGCTCAAGAACACAATCCGGCTCAACATAGCTGTTCCCGTTCACAGCCGGCCAGCGGGGCCAAAACGACACGGACATGACTTCGGCTGGGCGTGCGGCATTCCCAGATCCCCAGATCCGCGGCGACAGAAGCACGTCGATCAGGTCAGCGTCCGGCAGATAGGCCAGCCGCTCGAAGACCGTTGCTGTTAGGGTATCCTCGGCTCCGCTGAACGTGTCTTGCACGCTCTCGCCTTCGAGGCCACTTCCTCGCTTTTTTCCAGATAGGATTGCATTGAGCAATGGTGTCTCCAGTGCCGAAAACAGAAACTGAGTAGGATGGACCAATCTGATCCTCGTCTTGGAAATTCACCGGTTCGAAATCAATCTCTTTCTTCCAAGCTTGAGGACGGTCTCCACAGGCCCTCAGCGGAACGACGGGATCTTGCCCCCTCCCCTCCTCGCCGAGTTGAGCCATCCCGGTAACACAAGCTTGGCACGGAGGCAGTGTCCGCCGCAGCACGGCGAAGGCAGCAATCGTCAACGGGAAGGTGACCTGTAGTGTGGGTCCGATAGGATAAGCAGGCGTTCTTTGGGGAGGTGCCAGCGGCTCACGACAGTGGATACGAAGTCCTCAGTCATGAGCTTGCGATCGAGCAGAAGCAAGAACATGTCATCCTCATCTCGCCAATTCACGCGTCCTCGTGGGAAATGCTCATAGGGCAACCCACGGAGGCCTGGCAGCCGCTTAGTAAGTCTTGGCCAGACCTCGACGTGCCCCTCGTCCAAAGTCTTGAACCCACCGAGATCCGGAACTGCTGAAATAGGCCGTGAGAGCCCCGCAAGGTGCAGGTTTGGGGTTCCCCTCGGAATGCCCCAGAACAATCCGATTCGGGGCTCTAAATCTGGCATCGGATGACTTGGGATAGCAGCTCGTGATCGCACAGGAAGGGCCGTCTGGTTAAGTCCGCTTGAATGCCAAGGCAGGGTCGCCGGTCCACGAGGTCTCACCTGACGTTCGAAAGGACTGCTTAAAGAAGACTGCCGGATTGCCAAACGTCGGTTTTGAGGCGCTGGGGAGAGTGGCCGTACAAAAATTTGGTAAGCTTGATCTCGTGCCCAATCCAATCGTCATCGGTAGTCGCTTTCGACATTCGTTATATCCGACCAAGCATAGAGAACCCATAGAAAGTGGACGAGTACGATCTTGCTTACTGTATCTTGTCGGTACCGTCTTCCTCTCCTCACCTGACAGATAAATCGCTCGCACGTCAAATTTGGTCGTAGCCCTCTGCGCAATGTGGGTAATTCAGACCACCTGCATTGATCGCCTGTTCTCCAGCCCGCGAGCCATCTGCAGCAGGTGTCCAGCAGGTATCAACCAACAAAAAGGGGTAGAGCCCTGCCCTCCCATTGCTAAGTTTCGCGGCGACATGCGATCCTCTGGATAATCTGCGGTTTCCAAAACGCTTGCCACGAACAAGGGCTATCTGGAGGGAACATGCTACAGCGGCTCGCGACCATCGCTCTCGCTTGTCTCCTTGGCGCCTGCTCCACCCCCTATGATCCTCCCTTGGTCGAAGGGCTGAATGGAACCGCACCCACCTCCCCCTCCTTCCCGGGTATTCGTGAGACACTTGCCCGAGGAAACACCCGCGTCATCTGGGTTCATGGCATGTGTAGCCACGACGAAAGTTGGGCATCGACGAGGTATGCCGCTATCTCCGCAGTTTTGGGGAACAGTGCGGCAACTCAGTCCACGGTCCCTACCGATCCCGCGTCACCCCGAACAGTATCCTACAGGACCCAAGTGGATGGCCAGCAGTTAAACGTAGACTATTTCATCTGGTCCCCCCTCACGAGTGGCCTCAAACGGGGTTTGGATTTTGACAGGCCAGTTGCAGACGGAGGTGAGTTTCCCTTCAGACGAGCCAGTCTCAACAATACCCTCAAGACAGGTCTGATGAACGACTGCCTCGCAGACGCTGTCATCTATAGTGGGCGAGCCGGTGACCGGATCAGATCATGGATGCGAATCTCACTCTGCCGCGGGCTAGGCGGACGGTACACCGAGCCAGCAGCCTGCGAGATACCAGACGGGGTCGAGACAACGCAGACAATTTTGGTCGCGGAAAGCCTCGGGAGTAAGGTGTTGTTCGATGCTGTCAGGGCTCTCTGGTCCGGAACAGCGCCGTCGCGAAGGGCGGGACTCGCGCGGGAGCTTGGTGCAGTACAAGTCGTTTTCATGGCGGCGAACCAAATTCCGATCCTTGACACCGCCGATGCTCGCAGGCCATCCGTTCTCGCATCGCGGACGGGTGGCCTACTATCGGCTGAGACCTCCAGCGTTGATGCGCTTGCCAACGTGCTCTCTGAGGCGCGGCGTTCTCAGCTGCGTACTCGGGCGGCTCCATCGGCCGAGTTGCAGATCGTCGCATTCACGGACCCGAATGATCTTCTCAGTTATCGTCTCACGCCGGCTGCCGTGGGCAATACCGATGTAAGAGTCGCGAATGTGATCGTCTCCAATGCTCCGACCTATTTCGGCCTGCTAGAGCGCCCTGATACCGCTCATTGCGGGTATGCTGGGAACCCTTACGTCCTGGGGACGATCGTGAATGGATATCGGGGCGAAGTAACAAAGTCGCCCATAACCCCTCCAGAAGGGTGCGGCATCGTTCAGTAGGACGCTGCGTCCGACACAAGATAGTTGCGCTTTCAAGCGAAGGATACTCATTCCGGTTCTTCTTCAGGGAAGATGTTGGAGCCATGACAATTGGCCAAAGCTGGCCAACCATCGTCGTAGCGCAGAAAGCTCTGTTCTGATGTATGGATATGCCTATCAGTTCGGAGCCGCCAGACACGATGAGCGATCAATCTACCCAGAACCTCGAAGACCGCCTTGTTGGAATTGCTGCTTTCCTGCCGATCTTCACGGATGAGAAATTCCGGTTTGGTGAATTTGTGGAGCCGAAGCGCGAGAACGATGGCTGTTTCACAATGGGGTATTTCAAAGCGAGTGCCGAGGCCAAACGTTTCACAAGGGCACTTCGTGAACTAGGATGGGTGCAGCCTTTTGATTGGCCGGCGTGGAAGCAGACGCCCGAGGCCTGTCGGCTACGTGATGATCCCGAAGCCCTGGCATCAGCCGACGCCGAGCAGTTGTCCCGACTTCTAACGGTTTTGGTGCGCCAGGAGAGATTTGCCGATGGGACCCTTTTGGACGCTTTTGAAAGCGGCCTCATTACACGGATTTTAAAGAGGGCACAGGGGCTCCTGGACGAGAAAAGTAACTAAGATATCCGTTGCATAATAGCGGGATCCTCAAGGAACTCCTGCCTCTCGGCCGCAGACTTGTCGGACAAGAAGGCGGGATCGGTCAGCAGTCATTGGGCAAAGGGCCTCACTGAAGCCCTGGCCTGACATGAATAGCCTACACGGTAGTTGATGTTGAGAAGAGAGGTGGCAGAGATGATCGCGCGCCGAGAGCTACATGGGCGTGAGGCGGCCCATCCGGCGCCCGTCCTCAAACAAAATGACGAAAGACCGATCAGAGTAGACATCAATGCAAGGCGTTGAATCTCACGCTGATCTGAAAACCAGAGTCAGGCTTACAAAGACAGTTGTTCTTGCTATTGCCCCTGAAGGCTATATCGCCTTCGCAAAATCTCGTGCATAGGTAGGTCAACGAGGTCTGGCCAGAGCGTTTCCCGTACCCACCGAGCGCGAGCCAAACTCCAGAGAACCAAGTTTTCAGCAATACCGGGTTGATAGACGAGATTTGGGAGGAAAGTGCTAAAGGTGGGACCAGCCGACCCATCCTCACTTTGAGGGCTTGTCGACCAGGCTCCAAGGAGAGGCATGCGCATTTTCGTCCACGTTGTGGCCTCAAGGAAGTTCAACTGGTTTGACACTGCATTTGCTTCGTCAGCATTGGTGGTAAAGGGAAGTTTGAGGACCGCGAGCAGACCATTGCCCAGCCTTGGATGTGGCTGACTGGTGAGCAACTGCAGCATTGCCGAATTCGCACCAAAAGGTGTTTCAATGGTCAGACCTGCAGCATCCCCGAAACCAAATCCGGTGTCACACTGCCCCCATTTCTCAATGATCGCCCGTAAATCCCGCCCTGCAAGGGCCGTTCGAACCAAGTTGAGAAAACTTCAGGAGGCCGGCACGAGGGAGCTTACATTCCCCGAATTCCGCCAACTCCGCTCAGACATCAAGTGGAACCAAGTTGCAGATCTGATGAAAGGGCTTGATAGCCTTGGGATCACCGTTGACGGTGTGAAAACCGGCGACGACAGGCTCTCCAAGATGTCATCCCGGATCGCGAACAACCTATGCCAGCCGATCCTCCTCACGAGGCGAGCCGATGACGAGAGCGGATTTCGTCCGTTTGAAGCGGACGACGAGGTTTGGAAATTCACCACCTCGCCCGAAAGCTGGAAAAATCTCTGCGGCCGAGCAGGGTACGCTTTGGTGCGCAGCGGTGTAGTCGTTGATGTCCAGGTCACGGTGATGAACTGAACGATAGCCTTAGAACCGAGGAGCCATCATAGCTGGATTGGTGAAGCTTTGAAAAATTCGAAGCAATATTAAGATGACTTGGAAGCCTTTTTGGCCGCAACCATTGCTTCCATTTCGCGCTGCTTCTTGCGTCTTTCTTTTTTCGCTTGGTTTTTCAACCGGCGATGTTCCTTCTCAGCTCTGAGACGAGCGTGAATTTTCTTTTGATCCTCAACGGTCAGAACATATTCACCTTGAACATGAAGTTTAGGCAACTCGCCTTCGTAGATCCGCTCGCCAGGGCTGTAGGACATCCCCATAGCGGCCGCACGATTGATAGGTTTCCTTCTGTTACCGTCTGGCAAGGTGCCGCTCCAGTCCAATGAAGAAACGCGATCATCTCACCGTATTTGTTGTTCCTCAACAGAGAGGTCGGACATAGTCTCAGGTTCACATCTCATGGTCCTGATGTGCCGGAAACACCTCTGACCGGCGGCACCCAGAAGATCTTGATCGAGTTCAGTTCGACTGTAATCCCCATACCAGCTCTGCTTACCATCCAAGTCCACCATCCCGTGCCTTGCCACGACCGCTTTTCTTCTCCTTACATCCACGCAGTTCTGGCGAGGGAACCTGGCGCAGCACTTTGGGCGACCTTCTTTGCCGGGGGCAAAGGCCGCACAAAGCTCACGAGCGACGGATCCGATGTTAGCAGGCCTGCCGCTGACGGAGAGCTTAGTCTTGCCCTGCTCGCCCGGCGTCTGGCTTCTTCCAGGGCACATAGGAGACATAGGCCAAGCGCACGAACAGCAGCCTCAGGGTCCTCTGGACCGCGATCTGCATCGCCTGCGGCTCCCCGGTGGCCGGATCGTACAGGAGCAAACAGCTCTGGCCCGACTGCTCCTCACGCGTCTCAGCCCACATCAGCTCGATCGCGATCTGGCCGGGCGTGTGGGTCACCTGATAGCCCCCGATCCGGTGAGCCGACGGAGCATTCCACGACACCTGCTTCTCCCTGCCCTCCCCGTCCAGCTCCACATCGCCGATCCCGGCTGCCTGCCCGCGCAAGCCCGGGCCCGGGCTCTTGAACACGCCGGTGAACGAAAAGCGCCGGCGCGCCGCCACCGGGATCAGCCCGATCAGCCGCACGGCGTCGTCACGCGCGAAGGTCTCGCCCTCCTGAACCAGCCGGTCGAGCAGGGCATGCGCCTCGAGCCGGGCTGCCACGTCGAGGTCTCGCCTACTCATCGCCGGAGCCCTCCTGGGCGGCCGAGCCCGGTGACGATTGCGGCTCCTCCTGGACCGATCGATGCACTGGAACGACCAGAATGCCCTCCTCGCCGAGCACCAGCCGGACGGCCTCGGCACCCTCAGCCTTGACGCGCACAAGATCCGGATCGAGGCGATCCCTCACCAGTGAGATTCCTCCCGTGAACGGGCCAAGCACCGGCTCCAACGCATGGGTGACAATGCGCGCATCAATGCCGTCGTCCGCCAGCTCCAGGCCATGCGAGCGGACCTGTTGTGCGAGATCCCGGCAGTATTCCCGTGTCAGCTCGCCCGTCGTGTGGCTCTTCAGGCCGATCACCGCATCCACGCTGCGCAGCACCGGGATGGGAAAGCCGGCATCGGCGAGATGCTTCACGGCCGCCACATGCAGCCGGTCGGGATCAGTCTCCTGGCGGGCCAGCTGGCCAACCGCCCCCTGCCCCACCTCAGTGGTCAGGATGAAGATGGCCTCGATTGTCGCCACCTCCGTGCCGGACGGCTCTACCAGACGATCGCTGGTCCAGGCGGCCTGCAGGCGGCTGAGGACGGTGGGATGCGCCTGCTCCACGGCCTTGAGAGCCACGATGGCGCGAGGGTGGTCGGTCAGGCTCTGCTGCAGCGACAGCCAGGCGGGCACGCCGGGATGGAGCCCGAAGATGAGCGCGTCTTCCTCGCCCCAGGGCGGGGAGAGGTCATACTGGTGGATCGGGACATCCAGCGCGTCAGCCAGCACCTCCACAAGGTCGGCCTTTGTTCCGGACCGATCCGGTCCGGCGAGCAGCAGGACCGCCAGCGGGCGGTGGTCGGAGGGGGTCTCGAGGCGGCGGGACAGTTCGGCCGCGAGCGCATCGATGGCGGCATCCTGCCCGGAGATGCTGTCCTTGGCTTTGGCCAGGAACGCCTGCATGCGGGCTTCAGTGGTGTTTTCACCAGTGGTCATAGAGTTCATTTCGTCTGTGGTTTGATGGATGATGAGCCCGCGCTCGTCAGGAACGAACGTCCTGGGCTCACTGTGACGAGGTCGGACTGACCCGTGCCGCGCCGGCTGTGGCGCCTTATCGTGGAATGTCCTTTTTGGGATTTTTCTTGTTCCCTGCCTCACCCAACCGAACCCTCAGAGACATCTCTACTCGGGATTATCTTCTCCGGGACGATGACCCCTCCCCCGGCTTTTTCAGGTAGCACCGCCTGCCAGTCGTCAGGCATGCTGTAAGAAATCTTCTGCTCAATGAGGTGGTCAGGCACGCTCGGGCGTCTTTCAGGGTTATGAGCGAGATCGCCGTCGAAGGTGATGAACAACACGGTCGGCGATCTCTGCACCGCGATGCGCATCTCATCCGGCTCTCCGCTGCGGACATTGTAAATGAGACAGCAGCTCTGGCCGACCCAGGCGTCGGCCTACATCAGGCCGATGTCCAGCTGATCGGGCGGGTGGGCTACCACATAGCCGCCCTATCCTGAGTGAGGCCGGCATGCGACTTCCGTTGAGACAACCCAACGTGCAAAGATGTCCGTCATGCAAGAGCCAGATCCCAGGCAACGGACGAACCTGCTCAAGATTGGAATGCGGCAGTGCCGCTACATCGTCTCCGACGATCCTCGTCGTGCCATCTGCTGCGGAGCCCCGACACCCGAGGGATCAAGCTGGTGCGACTGGCACCGGAGGCTCGTCTACGTCCAGGCGCAACCCGTCAGAATTCGGCGTGACGCTCTGGCGTCGTAGGCGAGCAATTCACAACGAGCCTTCCGAGATCTGGTCAGGGCGAGGGAGAGCTCACTCCAGCGTGCGCCACCGCATCTTGTGCCGGTCACAAATCCAGCCCAGAAACCGCGCCGTCACGGGCCACAAGGGCAATGCGGATGCCGGCTCGCCTGACGAGTAGACGGCTTCGCCAAATCTCCGCGAGCTTGCGGAAGACAGGTGTGTCGGGAACCGCTGTGACCACGATGTTATCGGCAGAGACATCGAACAACAGCGCCTGCCCGAGTGCGGCGGTGAGCAATGCGTACTCCGGGCTGCCCGGCTTTCGGACCAGTGGACCCTTCTTGCATTGGGCGACGACGCGGCGGCCATCGATTGTGGCGACTACGTCGCCCTCACCTGGTCGCGAGTGCACCCGGATGGTCTTGTCGTTGCGTCGGTAAGCGCCAGTTCGCGCGCTCCGGCCGAACTGCGGCTCCCTGATCTGCTCCCATCCAGTCCAAGCCATGAAGCGGCCGATGTCGAAGACGATCGCATCGCTAAGCTTGATGCTGGCACCATCAATCGCGACACTTGCCATCGCGCCCGAGTTGGGAAGCGACAGGATGAACTCGGCTAGGCGCAGGGCCACTTCGGCTTCTGACATACGGTCGGCTTGGAGGCCGAGTTCAAGCGAATCCTTATCCCTCACAATGTTGAGCCAAGTGTTGGTATCTGCGCATTCCTCACGTAAGCCGTCATCCATCTGTATCTACATCCGCGCAGTTGTTGACTGATTACCACGACCGTAGAGAATCCTGATCAGCGCAGCTTCCTATCGTATTGGCTAAGCCTACTCAGCACTGTTGTCGAAATACGACACGCCCGATGTTTCTAATATCTCGGACTAGTGTTGACACTTGGTTTATGTCTAGTGCGCATTCTCGATGAGAGGTCTGCAAGAGCCTGGGAATGATTGAGGGGTGCACCATGAGCGAAAAGCAAGGTAGCGAGCGTAGATCGGTGGCCAAGCTCCGTCCCGTCAACACACCGCCCGTCGACGAGAACACAGCTTCGATGATCGACCTCCTGCAAGAGCATCTGCGGCTCGCCCGCGAGGGCAAGCTGCGCTCGCTTGCCGTCGTGTCCGTATCCTCCGATGGGGCGGCTATCGGTACCCAGTGGTCATGCGATCCGAGCGATATGGCATCGCTGATCGGTAAGCTCACTGTCCTTACCCATGACCTCATGGCGGCTCGGAAATAAGCCGTCGGTCTATGGGGAAGGGCATTGTGGCGTGTGGCTCCCTCTTAGGCCCTTCAGCGCTCCTCGAGGATTCGTCCGCCGTCGGCTCTTTGGAGTAGGCTGAACTACGTTCGTTGCGGCCTGCTTCTGAAGCCTACGGTTCTTCCATGCCTGCCAGCATCTCTTGCCTCAGCCCTGGCCTCGGTTTCGGAAGGGTCCGCCAGATCGTCAGCGTGAACGCCTCTCCCACGGCGACTATCAGGGCCATGCCATAAAGGAAGATGGTCTGCGAGAAACTCTCGTCCATTCGGTGTCATCCTCTCAGCGCTCGCCCGACCCTGTCAGCCGCAGAGCACTGTCGAGGCTCTGCTCACACCTAGCCAGTGATCGAGGGGCGGCTTTCCCGCTCCGAAGCTTTCGACCAAAGTCTGTCTTCCCCAACCCTGCCGGTTGGTAAGGATAAGAGGCGACGAACAGGCCTCAACAGCGCCCATATCGGCCGGTCAGAATTACCTATCAAGAATGCCGAACATGAGATTGCTGCAGAAAGTACAGACTTACTTCCGCAAGCCCGAACAGCCAGCCGTAATCCAGCAGCAAGCAACTGCCTACGATCAGCAAGCTGGCAGCTCACGTTCAAAGCGCGCCCAGATCAGGGATGTACTGCGTCAGTACGAGAGAGGCAGTCTCAAGGAGACTGAAGCTGTCGAAGAACTGCTCAAGATCCTGCGCTGAGGCCAGACCAAGCTTTCCTGTACTTCTGCTCTACCCGCTTCGCAGCAGATAGCCACGTCGTCGCTTTCGCTGGAGCCATGTCTCGAGCGCTTCCACGGCGCATGACTGGTTTTCGTAAAGCTCGATCCTGCGCTGTCCTGGTCGCCCAAGGCGCCCCCACTCGCGGATCAGGGTCGCATCCCCGAACAGGCTGGGCTCGATCGACAGGACATAGTAGCGAGCCATGTTGCAGCTTGGATCGCACCTGTGCAGGACCAGATATTGGATTGTGTCTTGAGCCATGCGCAAGTGTCGTGCAGGCACCCGGACGAGGTCCAATCAAAGTCCTGAATCCATCGAGCATGAACGATTCACATCATTGATGACCCTGCTATTGCCGCTCTGTGAACCCCAGGCACGCTGGCCAGTCGCTATCTCGCCGCGCACGGTTCGTCTCCCTATGACATCCGTCGCCTCCTCATGGCGAGGAGCTCGACGGCGAGGTCGATCTTGCCGGATTTCACCATGCGGGTGAGGGCGCGGAAGTAGCCGCCCGGGTTCTTGATCCGGCTCTCACCACCGTTCTTGGCCATATCGTCCTCATAGAGCTGCAGGACGTAGATCACCGCAATCGCCGCCCTGACGGTGCCGATGTCCTCCACCGCCTCCGCCCAGGCACTCTCATGCGCCCCGAGCGCGGCCCGCAGGTAGCGGCCGGCGGAGACGATGTCGGCCAGATCCCGCACCGGCTGGCCGTAGTCGCTGAGGGCGGGGCAAGCCTCAAGGATCAATTCCGGTGATAGGTGCTCCGAGGGTTGTTCGGTTGAACGAACCGCCTCAGCTTTCTTCGGAAAGCCTTTGTTACAAGGCTCACTAGGAGATCCGTTGTTGTTATTAGTGTGACGGCACTGAGTTCCGGCATAGCCTGCTTTATAATAAGCTTCCTCGCACGCGCTCCTCAGAGTTTTCCACTCGTCCAGCATGTCGATCGGCATGACCTTCGTGCTGCGCAAAGGCGTCCGAGCCAGTAGCCCCTGAAGTCGGTTCTCAAGGTCGGAGCGATCTAGATCAGGGTACTCCCGCGACAGGCTCCCGAGCGCTTCCTGGGCGGCTCGTCTGGCAATCGTGATCTCGTCGAAGGTGCGCTTGCGGGCTTCCCGGGCCTGCTTCTGCTCGATCAGGCGCTCGGCCCACTCCCCTCGCCTCGCGTAGACGGGCGTCAGATCGAAGCCAAAGGCGTCAACAACCTCGCCGGCTAAATCCTTGACAGCGTAGCGCTTCCCGTTGGGGGATTCCTTTGGGACGATCAGTTGCTGGTCGATGAGGACACGGAATGCTTTACGGATGCCGCGCTCGGACAGCCCTGTGCGATTGACCAGATAGTCGTTGGACGGCCAGACCAGCAGCCGCTCCCACTCCTGCTCGCCCCAGCAGGCGACGAGCTCGGAGAGGACCGACCGGGGTCCGTTCCGCAATTCCAGGGCTTTGGCAGCGTCCCGGGCTGCCGCAGATAGTTCTTTTCGCGTTACCGTGCGCCCATCTTCGAGCGCAAGTTCTCTCGCGACCAGAGCGGCATGTCTCAGCCGCCGGCCTCCTGACGATGCCAGTTGCATCGTACCCTCCATGTTGAGGGCAAAGCGGAAGCGTTCACCGAAACCGATGCTCTTGACATTCAGTTTGTCGGGATGGCATAAGGATGTTGCGACACATTCTTTACGCCGCCCCTCGCGGGTAGCTCCAAAGGCCCTCGAAGTTTCCAGCTTCGTGGGCCTTTTGCTTTGCCTGGTTTACGTCACGACATTTCGATCCTTCTGGGCGAACATGGTCTCAAGAGCATGGGTGATGACCTCCTGACGTGTCTTGAACTGGCCACTCTCGACAGCTTGGTCGATTGCAGCCCCCAGGAGCCCAGGTATCCAGACGTTCAGCTCCCGGTCGCCGCGTTCACGGCGAGCCTTACGGAAGCGTTGAACCCGCTCGATACCCTTCACGTCAGGCATGGCACTCCACCCATTGCACCTGTGACGTATCGAGAAATGCCCGATTCTGAGTTGGCTGTGGAGTCGCGCGTCAAGAATCCATTCACAATAGATCGATTCAGCGGTGGGAAACTTCTTTAGCTAGAATCATTTAGCTAAAAAGGCCGAGTCAATTCGCATGTAAAAGCCAGGTTCCGGGCGATTCGAAGTTACGCACTTGATTCGAATGTACGTAGTATTCGGAGCGAAGCTCGATTCGCGGTGCCGCATTATGATTCTGAGACAGACCAGGAAGGGTCGTTAAGATCTATGAACAGATCCAAGAACTGCCGTGGATATTCAGCCTAAATTCCTGGTGGCCATTAGAAAGTCGGTCTTAGTTAGGCGGAACAATTCCCTTGTCCATGCAGGGATGGCTCTCCGGGCAGGGAAGGACGTAAGCCTAGTTTCCATTATGAATGGATCAGCCTAAGCGCACCGCAGGGTAGAGCCCGGTAGATGCAATTGGCTTCTCTCGCTAGCAGCGCCAGACTGATTTACGGGCGCATCATCATTGGCTGGAATGAGTGCATGGTGACACGAAATGCTCGACTAAAGGATTTCATAACTGACGGATATCCCGACTCTGGGCTGCCGGTGCAGGTTTTGGCTGAGGATCATGTTGGAACCTACATCCTTCCATTCTCGTGTGAGCGCATAAACCGCGAGTGGCGGAACGGGACGACTGGCGAGACAGTACAGGCGAACATCCTTGGGTGGCGTGAGGTGCAGACAGGAAGCCGAGGCCGCACGATCCCCGCTCAGCGGCCGACCAAAACGCAACACGGATAATCTGATCTCCTCTAGGAGCGCGACAGCCAATTCTGCTCGATTTGGAACTCGGACGATCACCGCCCCGCGGAGGGCCGAGCCTGCGCAGCGGACAAAGGGCGCGTACTTCCACCTTGAACCACCTTGGAAGTTTTGTCACGAGATGGTCGCCACCCATGGCACTGGGTACGGAGCTCCTGCCAAAGAACCTGATGACCATCGTTTTGCGAAGATGTCGCTCTCGCATGACATCATTAGGTCACGGCAGTTCAAAGCCCTCTTAGTAACGTAGCATTCCATAGTAGCTCGGCCTGAGAGCAGCTGTTACTCTCACTCTCTAGGAAGGAGTACAACGTCCTAAGGAATAAGCTCTACAATGGCTCATACGACACCGGCAGATAGGAACCCCAAGGTCGCCTTTGAGACGAGGTACGGCCGTTTTGTGGCGCAGTTGTTCGAAAGGGAAGCGCCTATCTCCACAGCCAATCTACTCACCCGGGTCGAGAAGGGCCTCCTCGCCAATTCGTCGATCTACCGCATTGTCACTCTTGCCAATCAGCCTGACACGGTTCCGGCAAAGATCGAGGTGGTCCAGTTCGGACTACCCAGATCCAGTGCACAAGAAGCAGACCCCCTTCCGCCAATCGCTCACGAGACCACCGCTGCAACAGGGCTGCGCCACCTCGATGGAACCTTGTCGATGGCGCGCCTCGCACCTGGAACCGCGGGATCTGCATTCTTCATCTGCATCGGAGACCAGCCTGACCTGGATTTTGGCGGGCGCCGCAACCCGGATGGACAAGGCTTCGCTGCTTTCGGTCAGATTGTGGAAGGGATGGATGTCGTCCGCACGATATTTGCTCAGGCGGAGGATGCGACCGATCAATTGTCCAACCCGATCCCGATCGACTCCGTCAGACGAGTATGAGGGCGAAGTCTCTAGGTCTGCATTGACTTTGATCTAGAACTGCGTCGAGGTTGAGCACTCTAACTCCGGTTGGCATGAGTTTCAGGCCATACTATTCTCTACGGAGAGTAAAGGTTTCTTGAGAGTAGTCACGCTTACCGACGCTGGTCTCCCGCAGCGTCCCCTTCTTATCTGGCCGTAAACAAGGTTGAGGCCCGACGTGACTGTTGAATTTCATGGGATGAAGGACACTGGAGTGGTGGTGATGCGCAGCGGATTCTTAGCCATTCTGGCAGTCGGTATTTTCACAAGTCCGGTAACCTTGGCAGCCGATTTTAGGATCGGGGTGCAGGAAGATGCAGATCTCCTTGATCCTCATCGTGCCCGAACCACAGTGGGGCGCATGGTTTTCACCTCGCTTTGCGACAAGCTTGTTGATGTCACGGACAAGCTGGAGATCGCTCCACAGCTTGCGAGCTCATGGTCATGGAGCCCCGACAACAAGACACTGACGTTCAAGTTGCGCACTGACGTACAGTTTCACGATGGCACAAAGTTTGACGCGGCGGCCGTCAAAGCGAACTTGGACCGGGCTTTGACGTTGCCGGACAGCCTACGCAAGGGGGAGTTGGGATCCATTGACCGAGTGGAGGTTATTGATCCATCGACCGTCGTGCTGTCCCTGAAGCAGCCGGACGCGACGCTGTTAGCACAATTGAGTGATCGTGCAGGCATGATGCTCTCACCGGCGACGTTCAACAGTGAGGATGTGGGCCGTAAGCCGATATGCTCCGGACCGTACCGTTTCGTGGAGCGCGTCCAGAACGACAGGATCGTACTGGAAAGGTTTGCAGATTACCGGGACGCCAAGGATTATCAGTATGACCGGGTGGTCTTCCGTCCGATCCCGGACACCACCGTGCGCCTCGCCAATCTTCGATCTGGTGATCTCGAACTTGTGGAGCGTCTGAATCCGTCTGATGCCGAGGCGGTAAAAGCTGACAAGAACCTGAAGTTCCTCGTCCTGTCAGGGCTCGGATTCCAGAACATCGTAATCAACGTGGGCGCTGGTCCTCGGGCCGACGGTCCCTTGGGCAAAGATAAGCTCGTGCGGCAGGCCTTCCAGGCAGCCATCGGCCGTGACGTCATCAATGAAGTTATTGGCCATGGGCTCTATAATCCTGCACAGCACCCATTCCCGCCAGCCAGTCCCTATTTTGACAAGCAGTATCCGGCTACGACCCGCGATGTGGCAAAGGCTAAGGCTCTGCTGGCTCAAGCCAAGCAGCCCGAAGTCGCCTTCGAGCTGTCTTTTGGCAATACGACCATCACGGCTTCGTTGGCTGAGATGATTCAGGCAATGGCCGGCGAGGCCGGGTTTAAGATCAGCCTACGGCCGATGGAATTTTCTGCCATGCTCGCAGAAATGCAGAAAGGAAACTTCCAGGCCTCCTTGAGCGGCTGGTCGGGCCGGATCGATCCCGATGGGAATATCCATCAGTTTGTGACCTGCAAAGGAACCCAGAACGACTCCAAGTACTGCAACCCGGAGGTGGACCGCCTGCTGAACGATGCGCGGCTCACGCCGGACGTTGAGGCACGTAAGAGCCTCTACAACCAGGCGATGGGAATCCTGCAGAGCGATTTGCCGATCATCTACACCTATTATTCGCCTCTCATTTACGCAGTGTCGAACCGTGTCGCGGACTTCAAACCCTATCCCGACGGCATGATCCGCCTTCGGGGCGTCCATCCGGCCAAATAGGTAGCATTATGCTAGCGCATCGGACGATCGGTTAAGCCTATCTGCTTCATGATGGAGTAAAAGCCGCGCTGCGCATCAGCCCCCACAACTCCCATCGCCCGAGTGAATGAATATGCCAGCCGAGGTCGATGGTTCCGGAGGCTTTGGGGTAAGCAGGCAGCGGCTTACCGCCCGCCACCATCTGATTGCTCAGCTGCACTGAGCTTCCGCCGTCTTCGCACGGTTCAATTATCTCGAAGCCAAGGCGGAGGCTCAGCGCTTGTGGCACCAGTGCAGGCCGCCTCGACACAAGCCGCGAGGCTTCCGAAATGGAAGCCTCGTCCCGTGAGGCCCGGGCCATAATGGGCGTACTTGCCGGAATTGGTCATGATCGTTTCAGCTGTCGGTGGAACGACCGGCTCGGTGATCATGCACCAGCAGGTATCCGTGATGAACTGAACCCCGAAGCGCTCAAGCTCCGACAGGATCCCGGCTTCCCGTATCTTGTCGTGCGTGGCGCGCCCGCAGGTCACGATAACTGTTACGTCCTTATGCTTCGTGCGACCGCGGCAGAGGGCGGCGAGCTTTTCGCATTCGCTGAAGGAGAAATGCGGATTGCCGAGCGATACGAGATCGATCGATAAGCCGGGAGCGCTGTCGAGCTCGCGCCAACTCTGAAGCAGATCCTCAATGGAAATCTCGACAGTCGGAACGCTTGTCCCGCCGGTAGCGTCGTTCAATGTCACTGCCTCGGGTGTCACGCCTAGAATGTGGAACATGGGCGCGCTTGAGGTGGTCGCGAACGCGGCCCCAAAGGCCTTGAGATCATCCTGTGAGGGCGCAGCCTGTTCGAGCCCAGTCAGGACAGGAATCCGGTTCGCGGCCACGAGGCCGACATGATAGCCGAGCAGCGGGTAAAACGCGTCGTCAACATACTTGAGCCTCGGCACGTTGATCTGGAGAGCCGCACTCCGGCCGCTCTCAATATGACATCCAGCCAGTGGTGCGCGGCCCGTGAGCGCAATGCAGATGTCGAGAAAATCTGGATATTTCATCGTCCGCGCGCCGAGCACGCTGTTGGCATAAACGACAGCATTGGACTCAGCCTAGACGATCTGCTCGCCCTTTTGCGGTACAGATTCGAGGAGATAGGGCGCACACGTGAATGTGGGCCGCGCGCCCATATCAACATACGCGTCACCCAACTGACTCGCCGGCACTCCAAAGGCAGGATCAACGGCTTTGTTGCATTAACTTGGAAAGGGCACGACGAACCTAGCCGGAATGGATTGCTCAGGCGGCAAGACCGAAGAGCTGGTTCACAAGACGGATTTCGCCTGTCGCACCGGCCTCCGGCAGGACGCAGTGGCCACGACGGATCATGCGCATCGCCTCAAAGCCTTTCAGGGTTGCGGAGGCTGTCTTCATCCTCTGGAAGCCCCGGGTCGGTCGGATCACACGCTTGAGCGCGCCGTGATCGGCTTCGATGATATTGTTGAGATATTTCGAGGTTCGGTGCTCGACATCCTTCGACAGCAGCCCTTCGCTTTGTAAGCGTCGGATGGCCCTCGGGTACGATGCCAGTCTGTCGGTTGTGATCGAGGATGGCGGATAGTCGCTCATCGTCTTTACGGCCTTGCGCAGGAAGCGGTAGGCTGCTCCCGTATCGCGCCGATCTGCCAGCATGAAGTCGATCAGCTGCCCGTGCTTGTCGACGGCGCGGAACAGGTACTTCCACTTGCCGCCCACTCGAACGTATGTCTCGTCAACGCGCCACGAGCCTGAACGATGTCCCTGGTGTGGTCGCACCCGCTTCTCGATCTCCGGGGCATAGCGTTGGACCCAACGAAAGATCGTGCTTGGATGGACGATGACACCGCGCTCGAACATCATTTCAGCCAGATCGCGGTAG
>JAESGY010000075.1_pt1 | contig 95345 bp, 96 predicted proteins | sample 9269841 | NCBI WGS metagenome assembly JAESGY01 (sample SAMN17022865, study PRJNA683097) | algae metagenome | isolation source: Spirirestis rafaelensis WJT71-NPBG6 and co-occurring heterotrophs from... | place: USA: Pinto Wells, Joshua Tree National Park, Colorado Desert, CA | collected 2006-08-15 | reverse complement strand
ACCGTAGGGCATACGGAATCTCAAGCTTGTGGACAGAACAACCTCTGCTTAGGTGGGGAAACTCCTCTAAGTAAGTTGACTGGTTGAAACAAGAATCCCACTGCTTCAAGCAGTGGGAGTGTCAATTTAGCGCCTCTTCCATCGAAAGGAGAAGAATGCTTTTTTTGCGAAAACCGTAAATAACTTGTCCTTAGTAAAAAAGTTACCCCGCGAAAAATCACGCCCCTAGTTTTGTTGGACAGAAACTTCCACACCAGTCTTGGTAGGAAGCTTCTGTCTACATTTTCGTAAGAAGCACTCAGTAAAAATACCGATAGTTATGGGAAAAGTTATTGGGATCGACTTAGGCACTACCAATAGTTGCGTCGCAGTATTGGAAGGTGGTCAACCGATTGTCATTGGCAATTTAGAAGGTGGGCGAACCACTCCAAGTATTGTCGGATTTGGCAAAGGCAGTGAGCGCTTAGTCGGTCAACTGGCAAAGCGACAAGGTGTCACAAATGCTGAGAACACAATTTACAGTATCAAGCGATTTATTGGTCGTCGTTGGGATGACACTGAAGTAGAACGCGATCGCGTACCCTATGCTTGTGTCAAAGGTCGAGATGATACCGTTGATGTACAAATTCGCGGACGTAACTACACACCGCAAGAAATCTCCGCAATGGTTTTGCAAAAGCTCAAACAAGATGCGGAAAATTTCTTAGGTGAAACTGTCACCCAGGCAGTAATTACCGTGCCGGCATATTTCACAGATGCTCAAAGACAAGCAACTAAAGACGCTGGCACCATTGCTGGATTAGAAGTACTGCGAATCATCAATGAACCAACTGCTGCGGCTTTAGCTTTTGGGTTAGACAAGCAAGACACTGAACAGATCATTTTAGTATTTGACTTGGGAGGTGGTACTTTTGACGTATCCATTCTGCAACTCGGCGATGGAGTATTTGAAGTTAAGGCGACTTGTGGTAATAACCATCTAGGTGGAGACGACTTTGATAATGCGATCGTCCGCTGGATGATCCAACACTTCCACCAACAAGAAAAAGTTGACCTTTCCCAAGATAAAATGGCGCTGCAACGCTTGCGAGAAGCAGCGGAAAAGGCAAAAATTGAACTCTCCAGCATGGCGAGTACCTCAATTAACTTGCCATTTATCACCGCCAATGAAACCGGACCCAAGCATCTGGAAATGGAACTCAGCCGTTCTAAATTTGAAGAACTGGGTAGCCAATTAATTGAAGCTACCATCGAACCGATGGTTCAAGCGCTCAAAGATGCAGAGCTGAAACCACAAAACATAGATAAAATTATTTTGGTGGGCGGTTCTACGCGTATTCCGGCAGTTCAAAACGCCCTGATGAAATTTTTCAACGGCAAAGCACCCGATCGCTCTATCAATCCTGACGAAGCAGTGGCACTCGGTGCTGCAATTCAAGCTGGAGTGCTAGGTGGCGAAGTCGAGAATCTCTTACTTTTGGATGTTACACCTTTATCGCTGGGACTGGAAACTTTAGGAGAAGTGTTCACTAAAATTATTGAACGCAATACAACAATTCCTACCAGCAAATCCCAAGTCTTTTCTACTGCGATCGATGGGCAAACAAGCGTGGAAATTCACGTCCTTCAAGGTGAACGCGCAATGGCAAGGGATAATAAAAGTCTCGGTAAATTCCTTCTCGCCGGAATTCCTCCCGCATCGCGTGGCGTGCCGCAAATCGAACTATCATTTGAAATCGATGTCAATGGCATCCTGAAGGTTTCGGCTCAAGACAAAGGTACCGGTAGAGAACAAAGTATTAGGATTACCAACACAGGTGGTTTGAGTACCCACGAAGTAGAACGGATGCGGCAAGAAGCGGAAATGTTTGCAGAAATTGACAGTAAACGCATACAACTAGTTGAATTAAAAAACCAAGCGGATACTCTGTTGTCAAGTTACGAATCGACTTTAAAGCATAATGGCAACTTGATTGCCGATTCGATGAAAACTTTGGCAAATGAAAAAGCCATAAAACTCCAAGCAGCGATAACTCAAGATGGTATCTCACCAGAAGAATTGAAGCAGTGCTTGGATGACTTCCAACAAACGTTGTTTGCCATTGGTGCCGATGTCTACAACCGACCCATAATGCCAAGTGATGAAGTCGTCCAGAGTTCAGACATTCCCTTTACTCGAAATGTTGAACCAGGGACTCAAACACTCGCACCTCAATTCAACTTTAATTTTGAAGACGAGGGTACCTTACAAGTGGATTACGAGGCGATCGATTAGGGATTGGGCATAGGGCATAGGGCATTGGGCATAGGGCATAGGGCATAGGGCATTGGTAATAATTATTTCCTATTCCTCCAACGGGAGAGCCAGAGTAGGCACGTTCGCGTTGGCAGAGCCGACGCACCACAAGCGTCTCCGATAGGAGAGGGAAACCAGGACAATTGTGCTGGACTCACCAGTCCCTAGTCCCCTTTATCGCCAAACCTGGTGCTGTACCGCAATGGTTTGCTAGATTGTAGAAGCGAGTTGCCGTGGACTACACAGTGTGCTACTACAGATACGATCAAATGTATATGGGGGTTTTCCACACCTCTTGGTGCGGGTAGCTCCTCTGTTGATCGGCGGGGTTTTATCATCCTGCGTAGCACAATGTAAAAGAAACAGCCGAATCGGCAGTGAGAAGTTTGAGCAAAAAACTTGCCCAAAGTTAGCTTTCTTTAAGTCTGATGCAGGGCAAGTTGCTTCTAATTGAGTAGCTTTTGTCCTATTTTAGGAGCAAAGGATCTCATGCTAAAAATATGCTGCTGATTTTTGTTAAAGCAGCCAGTGCGTTGAAGCACCTGGCGTGTAAAAGGTAAAATAAAGTATTAACAAAAATTAACCTTTGCCTTTTTGAAGTTCTGCCTTCCGCTTTCTACCTTCTAACTTTTACCTTTGCTATATGGCCCGCGATTATTATGAAATTTTAGGTGTCTCTCGTGACGCCGACAAAGAAGAAATTAAAGGCGCATACCGCCGCCTAGCCCGGAAGTATCACCCAGACGTGAACAAAGAACCGGGAGCGGAGGATCGCTTTAAGGAAATCAACCGCGCTTATGAAGTGCTTTCTGAGCCGGAAATCAGAGAGCGTTACAACCGTTTTGGTGAAGCTGGTGTGTCCGGTGCTGCTGGTGGCGCAGGCTTTCAAGATATGAGCGACATGGGTGGCTTTGCCGATATCTTTGAAAGTATTTTCAGTGGCTTCGCAGGCGGGATGGGCGGTCCTTCTACGCAAAGACGGCGCGGTGGTCCGGTGCGAGGTGATGACCTGCGGCTAGACCTGAAGTTAGATTTTCGAGAAGCAGTATTTGGCGGTGAAAAAGAAATTCGCATCTCTCATCTAGAAACTTGTGATGTCTGTACCGGATCTGGTGCAAAAGCAGGAACTCGCCCCCGGACTTGTTCGACTTGTACTGGTTCGGGTCAAGTACGCCGCGTCACGAGAACGCCTTTTGGCAGCTTTACTCAAGTTTCCACTTGTCCCACCTGTAATGGAACAGGAATGGTAATTGAAGACAAGTGTGATGCTTGCGACGGCAAAGGCGCAAATCAAGTAACGAAAAAACTGAAAATTACAATTCCCGCTGGGGTGGATAATGGCACGCGCTTGCGGATCTCTAATGAGGGAGATGCAGGTCAGCGCAGTGGTCCTCCGGGAGATTTGTATGTTTACTTATTCGTCAATGAGGATGAAGAATTCCACCGAGATGGAATTAGCATTCTCTCGGAAATCAAAATTAGCTACCTCCAGGCAATTTTAGGCTGTCGTTTAGAGGTAAATACGGTAGATGGTCCAGTGGAACTGATAATTCCGGCAGGAACTCAGCCGAATACGGTAATGAAACTGGAAAATCGCGGCGTACCACGTTTAGGAAATCCTGTAAGTCGCGGCGACCACATGCTGACGGTGTTAATTGATATTCCCACTAAGGTCATGCCAGATGAGCGAGAATTACTAGAAAAGCTAGCTAAAATTAAGGGAGACCGCACTGGTAAAGGTGGTCTAGAAGGATTCTTGGGAAATTTGTTTAAGTAATGAGCGTATCTTCCGTCTCAACACCCGATGCTCAACTGGATTTGCGCGGCACCCCTTGCCCGATTAATTTTGTGCGGACGAAATTACGTTTAGAACAAATGCCACAGGGAGGTTTACTAGAAGTCTGGTTAGACCCTGGAGAACCCATTGAGCAAGTTCCTGATAGCCTGACAATGGCAGGCTATCAGGTAGAACAAATTACAGATTGTACTGGCTATTTTTCTCTTTTAGTGCGCCATCCTGTTACAGCCTGATGAAAGGGGAAGCTTTATCTACCACTGGGCAGTTGCTGGGTACTGTGTTGGCTGTGCAAGCTAATTTTTACCGAGTGCAACTGGATTTAGGAGACAAGGAGACAGGGAGACAAGGAGACAAGGAGACAGGGAGACAAGGAGACAAGGAGACAAGGGACGAAAAGAATAATTGTTCTTTCCCCCCATCCCCCCCTCTTTTTGTCCCCCCCTCTCCTTGTCCCCCCCTCCTCCTCTGCACTCGTAGAACGCGGTTGAAAAAAATTGGGCAACAGGTAATGGTAGGCGATCGCGTAATTGTAGAAGAACCAGATTGGTCTGGTGGACGAGGTGCGATCGCTTTTGTTTTACCCCGTGATAGTGAATTAGACCGTCCGGCGATCGCTAATGTTAACCAAATTCTCCTAGTGTTCGCTGTTGCCGATCCACCTCTAGAACCTTATCAACTCAGTCGCTTTCTAATAAAGGCGGAATCTACAGGTTTGGATGTGGTTTTATGCTTGAATAAAGGCGATTTAGTTTCAACTCAGGTGCAGTCAGAAATAAGCGATCGGCTGCTTGGTTGGGGCTATCAAACGCTATTTATGAGCGTTAATAATAATATAAATATCGACAAATTATATTATAAGTTGCAAGACAAAATCACCGTCTTGGCGGGACCTTCAGGAGTTGGCAAATCCAGTTTGATTAATGCGCTGATTCCGGATGCTCAGTTGCGCGTGGGTGAGGTTTCTGGCAAACTATCTCGTGGACGTCACACCACCCGTCACGTAGAATTATTTGAATTACCATTAGGTGGGTTGCTGGCAGATACTCCGGGCTTTAATCAGCCTGATATCGATTGTACCCCGGAAGAATTAATCCGTTATTTCCCAGAAGCTAGGCAGAAATTAGCAGTTGATAGCTGTCGGTTTAGTAATTGTCTGCATCGAGACGAACCTGGTTGTGTAGTTCGGGGTAACTGGGAACGTTATGAGCATTATTTAGAATTTTTAGAGCAAGCGATCGCTCGTCAAACTCAGATTAACCAACAAGCCGATCCAGAATCCACCCAGAAGTTAAAAACGAAAGGCAAAGGGCAGACTCAGTACGAACCGAAGCTTGAAAGTAAAAAATATCGCCAAAAATCCCGCAGAACTCAATTACAAGAGTTGCAGGAATTGTATAAAGATGATGAGTGATAAGTCGTAGTGAGGACTTAAGTCCTCGTCTTATTAAGATAAGGACGCGCATTCCTTACTACAAAGTTAATCAAATATGTTGCTTTCAGGAGCAGTGGTCAGTAAACCAACACACGCGATCGCTCCTGATTATATATTGCTATTGAGATGCACTGGGTTCCTTAGTCATTGGTGAAGATTGCAAGACGCGTCCATCTAGCTTGGTAGCGACATCCTTCACAGATACCGAAGGTTTATTCCCAGTCAAATATAGAACCGCTGTCATTGCACCAACGCTGCTGCGGCGAAAGCTGACCACATCAAAATTTACAGGCATTTCTTGAATACTCGCATCTAAGGAAAAACCCGTAGAGAAATGTGCCACATTATTCAAGTCTGGAAGCGACTTGTACTTTAACACTTTCACTTCTTGACTTGATGGTAGTTTCTGCGCCAGTTTTTTTATCTGTTGCTCAAACTCTGGTTGCCGCGCTTTTTGGAGAGCAGCATCGAATTGACCTTGTTGAGCCTGATTTGATAGCATACCCGTAAAGCCGATGACAACTTCCATCTTTTGCGGTTCTACAAAGGCAAAGAAGTTATCTAGCGGCACATTCTCTTTGATCAGTAACTGCTTGAAAGGTTCTATTTTAGAAGCAATTTCCGCCTTCATGCTAGGTGGAAGTTCTTGAAACCCTGATGGCAAGTCTTCTAGCGTCAGTGCTGTAGCTTTTACTACGGGTTGTTCTAAGGTGGGTTGCTTAATTTCGGTGGGCAAAGGAGCCGCTTGCGACACAGAGGCTGCCAAAATAGTACTGGTCACAATAGGCAACACTAAAGCGAGTTGCTGTTTCACTCTTGAAAATTTCCTTTTATCTGAGTAAGTGCCTCTAATTAAGATAGACGAACATTTTCGCGTCTGGGGTAGCATCGATTGAAAAGAAATACCAAACACTGCTACGCTCCTGATAAAGTCTTAAAATATTGTTAATTTCTGCCCAATCTCTCCACCTTCAACTTACACGTACCACCCCGGAATCACTATGGCTATCGGCTACGTTGCACTTGTACTTCATGCACACCTGCCCTTCGTTCGTCACCCTGAAAGTGACTATGTGCTGGAGGAAGAATGGCTTTATGAAGCCATTACGGAAACATACATCCCTTTACTGAAAGTATTTGAAGGATTAAAGCGAGACGGCATCGACTTTAAAATCACTATGAGCATGACACCACCGTTGGTGTCCATGCTCCGCGATCCGCTGCTGCAAGAACGCTACGATGCACACTTAACTCAACTACAACAACTCATAGGACTTGAAGCAGAGCATAATGCCAACAACGGGCATATGCGCTATTTAGCCGAACATTACGCTACCGAATTCAACGAAGCGCGTCAGATATGGGAACTCTACAAAGGCGACTTGGTAACAGCTTTTAAGCAGTTCCAAGACTCTAACAACCTAGAAATTATAACATGCGGCGCGACTCACGGCTATTTGCCGCTGATGAAAATGTATCCAGAGGCTGTGTGGGCGCAAATTCAAGTAGCTTGCGAACACTACGAGCAAACTTTTGGTCGCCGTCCGCGAGGCATTTGGTTGCCGGAATGCGCCTATTATGAAGGTTTGGAGCGGATGCTGGCTGATGCGGGTTTGCGCTACTTCCTCACTGATGGACATGGCATTCTTTACGCTCGTCCGCGTCCCCGCTTTGGTAGCTATGCGCCAATTTTTACGGAAACTGGTGTTGCTGTCTTTGGACGCGATCATGAGTCTTCGCAGCAGGTATGGTCATCTGAGGTGGGATATCCTGGTGCGGCTGAATACCGCGAATTTTACAAAGATTTGGGCTGGGAAGCTGAATATGAGTACATTAAGCCCTACATCATGCCCAACGGTCAGCGTAAAAACACGGGTATTAAGTATCATAAAATTACTGGACGTGGCTTAGGACTGTCAGATAAGGCGCTCTATGATCCATACTGGGCGAGGGAGAAGGCAGCAGAGCACGCCGACAATTTTATGTATAATCGCGAACGGCAAGCTGAACATCTTCATGGGATAATGCAGCGTCCGCCGATTATCGTTTCGCCTTACGATGCGGAGTTATTTGGTCATTGGTGGTATGAAGGACCTTGGTTTATTGATTATCTGTTCCGTAAGTCATGGTATGACCAAAAAACCTATGCAATGACGCACTTGGCAGATTATTTAAAGGCAGAACCAAATCAACAAGTTTGTCGTCCTTCGCAGTCAAGTTGGGGTTATAAAGGATTTCACGAGTATTGGTTGAACGAAACGAATGCGTGGATTTACCCGCATTTGCACAAAGCAACTGAGCGGATGATTGAATTGGGACGATTGGAACCGGCTGATGAGTTGCAGTGGAAAGCACTCAACCAAGCAGCACGCGAACTGTTGTTAGCGCAATCTTCTGACTGGGCTTTTATTATGCGGACGGGAACGATGGTACCTTATGCAGTGAGAAGGACGCGATCGCACCTCATGCGCTTTAATAAGCTGTATGAAGAAATCAAAATCGGCAAAGTTGACAGCGGTTGGTTAGAAAAAGTCGAGTTGATGGACAACATTTTCCCAGAAATTAACTATCGCGTCTATCGCCCGTTATAGTATTGCACTCTTGTTAGGACTTACGCTCAAAAAAGTTATACCGTAAGCTTTTCAATTGGACTCAGATCCCCTACTTCTCACTCGAAGTAGGGGATCTTGTTTTTCACTTGTGGGAATAGGGAACTCATCACAAGCCTAAAGACAAAGAAAAAGCCGTCCTAGAAGGACGGGGCTTTAGACCCAGTTTTTCGGTAAAATTGGAAGTCCGCATATACGGACGCACGTTTGTATAGTCGCGAATTTTCATCGCCTCGATATCACCGCATGACTCAAATTGTCTGGATTGCAAGACACGCCAACCGCCTTGATTTTGTCAACCCTGATTGGTTTCTCACCGCCGAACGCCGTTACGATCCGCCACTGTCTGATGATGGTATGATCCAAGCGCAACAGTTAGCTAAACGACTGAACCACGAAAAAATTAAACATATTTTCGCTTCTCCCTTTTTGCGAACCGTCCAAACGGCAAACGCAGTTGCAGAAGTTCTCAATTTGCCGATTAAACTGGAAACAGGTTTGAGCGAATGGCTGAATCCAGCTTGGATGACAGAAGAACCAGTAAAACTGCCAACTCGACTGCTAGCAGAATTATTCCCCAGAATTGATATTAGCTACACTCCGCGCATTGCTGCTAAATATCCGGAAACTCGCGAGCAAGTGCGATCGCGTTCTGGGCAAACTGCCAGATGTTTATCTACAGAATTCTTTCCAGACCATATCTTACTTGTGGCGCACGGTGCATCTGTATTGGGTGCGGCGATGGGTTTAGTCGGTGAAATTGCCAAAACAGAGGTGAAAGCTTCGCTGTGTTCCTTGGTGAAAGTTGTCCGTGAAGAACCAGAATGGTTATTAGAACTAAGCGGAGATACTTCCCATTTAAGTGAGATAGAACAAGTAATCAGGTTTAATTAGGGATTAGGGACTAGGGACTAGGAATTAGAAAAAGAATTAATACCAATGCCCCATGCCCAATGCCCAATGCGCTAATCTAAAATCTAAAATCGCTATGACATTACTATTAGCAGGGGACATCGGCGGCACAAAAACGATTTTGAGACTGGTGGAAGCATCGGACTCATCAGAGTTGCATACTATTTCTGAGGAACGTTACCGCAGTGCTGATTTTCCTGATTTAGTACCGATGGTAAAGCAGTTTTTGGCAAAAGCTAACACATCAACACCAGAAAAGGCTTGTTTTGCGATCGCAGGTCCGGTGGTCAAGGATACTGCTAAGTTGACCAATTTAGCTTGGTTCTTGGATATCCAACGTTTAGAACAAGAACTAGATATCGCCCATATTTCTCTAATCAATGACTTTGCGGCGATTGGCTATGGCATTCTGGGTTTAAACAAACAAGACTTGCACACTTTGCAAACTGGGAAATTTCAACCAACAGCCCCAATTGCGATTATTGGCGCTGGTACTGGTTTAGGACAAGGATTTTTAATGAAGCAGCAAGACAAATATCAAGTCTTTCCTTCAGAAGGTGGACATGTTGATTTTGCTCCTCGTACTGAGTTAGAGTTTCAACTTATGAAACACTTGCTGAATAAACATGATATCCAGCGCGTTTCGGTGGAAAGGGTAGTTTCTGGTCAAGGGATTGTAGCAATTTATCAATTTCTGCGCGATCGCAAAATACAGCGCGAATCACCAGAAATCGCTGAAGTTGTCAGAACTTGGGAACAAGAAGCCGGACAGCAAGAGAAAAGTGTTGATCCAGGGGCGGCGATTGGTAATGCTGCACTTCAAGGAAGCGATCGCCTTTCGGAACAAACTATGCAAATATTTGTCGAAGCTTACGGCGCAGAAGCTGGAAATCTTGCCCTGAAACTCTTACCCTATGGCGGTTTATATGTTGCTGGCGGCATTGCTACCAAAATTCTCCCTTTACTTCAACAAGACAGGTTTTTGTTGAATTTCACCCAAAAAGGCAGGATGCGGAGCCTCCTCGAAGATATACCGGTGCATATTGTTCTTAATCAACAGGTGGGGCTAATCGGTGCTGCTTTGCACGCGGCTAGGTTATAACAGCTAGCAGCATAAGTAGTATTAGCATCTCCAAAAGCAAAAACTATGACAATTAAAGTTTTTTTGCCGTTAATCGCTGTCGCCACATTTGTCAGCAGTACATATACGGTAGTTGAAGCGCGTAAACCTAAAGTTGCGGTTTCGCAAGCACAAACAAGCGATTCTCAAGTATCGCAATGGAAATTATTCACTGCCCCAGACGGACGTTTTACCGTTTTGATGCCAGGAATGCCCAAAAGAGTTACTCAAACTCAAAAAACATTCATGGGAGAAATTAATTTAGAAATCTTTCTCGGACAACCACCAAAGCAGGAAGTAGCATATGTAGTTGCTTTTAATGACTTTCCTGATAGTTATGGTCAAATGAACAATCCTCAAGAAATCCTCAATAATGCACAGGAAATGGCTTTAAAGACTACGCAAAGTAATTTAGTCAGTCAGCGCGATATTCGTAGTTATAATGGTCATCCAGGCAAAGAAATTGAATATATAAATTCTGGTGGCAAAATCACTAGAAATAGAATGTATTTCGCCGAGGGTCGCTTGTATCAAGTCATGGTCATAACGACTAAAAGGCAGCAAAAGTATTTAGCAAAAAGCATTACGGGATATTTAAATTCCTTTAATGTCGTCTTGCAAAAGTGAGATTATGTTCGTAGTAAGGACTTTAGTCCTGATCTTATAAACCTTATAAGCTCAGGACTGAAATTTTAATTACAGGCAAAGCAAAGGTAAATTATGAGCGAATTACAAACAAAATTACCAACTGATATTTGGGTTACAGCGACTTGGGATGAATATATTCAAGCCATTGAAGAACCAGCAGACGCGAAAGCCAAGGGCTATTACCACAATGGACAAATGAGGATTGAAATACCACCACTAGGAAATGACCATGCCAGCGACCACACTGTTATCATATTTGCTGTTAATTTGTTTGCCAGTATTAAGGGCATTGCTTTGAATGGCAAGGATAACTGCACCTATCGGGCAACAGGTTTTAAAGACGCTCAACCTGATGTATCTTACTACATTGGTGATAACGCTGATGTCATTCCTTATGGAACTTCAATTATTAATCTAGATATATATCCAGCCCCAACTTTAGCAATAGAAGTTGCTAATACCTCACTTGCTGACGATAAAGGTGAAAAACGACTGCTGTATGAGGATTTAGGAGTAGCAGAATACTGGATTGTCGATGTGCAAAATGTTAAAAGAATCGCTTTTACTATAGAAAATAATGGTAGTAGAAGAATTACCCAATCTCATGTATTACCTGGATTGGAAATTTCTTTACTAAATGATGCTTTGCGGCGTACTCGTCAAATGAATCAATCTCAAGTTGGTGCTTGGTTATTAAAGCAATTTCAAAGTACTTGAAAATCACATCAAATCACTGCTGTGATGCTTTCAATGCTTTTTACTGCGAACTTTTACCCAACATTACAGATTCTAACAAACTGAAATTTTCATAAACTCGATTGTAACCTGAAAAAATTGGACGCGATCGCCCATACTTCACTTGATATAAAAATACCTGAAATCGGGTGGCGCATTACCTACCACCGCTGCCAAAATCTTCGCTATTTGTTGATCTGGTTGCCCTACATAAAGCGAATCGACTTGAATATCGGCGTAAGTTTGATTACACTTATCTACTAGCTTCTGCAATACATCCCGATTTTGTGGCGGATTTACTCCTTGCCATAGTGTGGCATGAATGACTTTCTCTTGGTTGAGGCTTCCAGAAGTTATTTGACATCCGGTTAATCTGAGAACCGCTAGGAGTTAAATTAGTAAACGGATAACTGTCTAAAAGAAAGGGTAAAGGGAAAGGGGGAAGGGAAGAAGGATTTTTATGGTTTGTGGTGTGATGCGATCGCATGGGCGGACTTATTATAATAAAACTTCTCTTCTTAATCTTCTTTGCGCCTTTGCGTGAGACAAAATAATAAAGTCTAGCGTGTTAACAAGTTTAGATTATGGCAGGACATAGTAAATGGGCAAATATTAAACGCCAGAAAGCAGTAGTAGACGCAAAAAGGGGAAAAACGTTTACTCAGGTGTCACGGGCGATTATAGTTGCAGCAAGAAGCGGTGTACCAGATCCAGCCTTGAATTTTCAACTTCGCACAGCGATTGAAAAAGCGAAAGCAGCAGGTATACCTAATGAAAATATAGAACGAGCGATCGCCAAAGGTGCAGGTACTTTTGGCGGAGATAACACCAGTTTTGAAGAAATTCGTTACGAAGGTTATGGTCCCGGTGGTGTCGCTATCTTAATTGAAGCCCTCACAGATAATCGTAACCGCACCGCCGCAGATTTACGCGCAGCTTTGAGTAAAAATGGTGGAAATCTCGGTGAAACAGGTTGCGTTAGCTGGATGTTTGAGCAAAAAGGCGTCTGTGTGGTGCAGAATGTAGTTGATGAAGAACAGCTTTTAGAAGCATCTCTGGAAGCGGATGCGGAGTCTTATGAGACTGAGGATGAGATAGCGGAGGTATTTACCCAAGTTGCAAATTTAGAATACCTCAGTCAAACGTTGAAAGCAAAAGGTTTTCAAGTAACGGATGTAGAATTGCGCTGGATTTCCAGTAATAGTGTAGAAGTAACCGAGCCAGATCAAGCGCGATCGCTTCTCAAGTTAATTGATACTTTAGAAGGCTTGGATGATGTCCAAAATGTCACCGCTAACTTTGACATGAATGAACAACTCATGGATGTGATTATGGCTTAGTGTACTATTGCTGTATTTATACAGGTGCATCTATGGCAGATATTCAGATAGCGATTGAAAGTGAAGGTGCAATTAAAGCAACAGAGTAGTGTTGACAGCAATCATTCGGCATATTCGAGTAAATTAAATCACCCGATGCCCAGATTGTGAATGATATTATTGCCCACATCCTACAGGCAAGAAGTGAAGATGATTAGTACTGCTGTGAATGTAGGGAAGTTGGATTTTTAAAAGCTTTATATATGGGCACATTATATTGGCATCATAAAAATACAATACTGGGAAACACTCGATATTGTCAAGCACTCTTTTAATTGCCAGATATATAACCAGAGAAAATTACCGCTCTTCGATCACCTGATTTAAGAAGATAGAAAAGGGTGCCAGTTTTCACAAGTTGCTGAAACTACAGTGGAACTTGATCGCGCTAGCTATTATTGTCAAAATGAAGAAAGATGAATAATCTTATTGTTTCTTTAAATTTTCTTAACAATGGCGCTGACTCAAATTTCCCCAACCCAAACACCTACGGAAAACCAGGGATATGAATATGATTTAGTGATTGTCGGTGGTGGTATTATCGGCTTAACCCTAGCCGCTGCGTTGAAAGATTCCGGCTTGAGTGTGCTGCTAATTGAGGCAAAAGTTCAATCAGCAGCAGTAGCCAAAGGACAAGCTTACGCTGTGCATATGCTTTCAGCGCTAATTTACCAAGGAATTGGCATCTGGGAGGAAATATTGCCTCAAATCGCCACTTATCGACGTGTTCGCCTTTCTGATGCCGATTACCCAAATGTGGTGGAATTTTCTACAACCGATATCGGAACCCCAGATTTGGGTTATGTGGCAGAACACCAAGCACTGTTGCAGCCATTGCAAGATTTTGTGAAAGAATGCCCGAATGTGACTTATCTTTGTCCGGCAGAAGTGGTAAACACTCAATACCAGCAAGATGTAGTAGCTATAGATATAAAAATTGCTGGCGAGGTGCGGACAATACGTAGTAAATTATTAGTCGCGGCTGATGGAGCGCGATCGCGTATTCGCGAAGCCGCAGGAATCAAAACTCATGGCTGGAAATATTGGCAATCATGTATTGTCGCATTTGTCAAGCCCGAAAAACCGCATAACGAAACCGCTTACGAAAGATTTTGGTCAAGTGGTCCGTTTGCGATTTTACCTTTACCGGGGAACCGCTGCCGAATTGTGTGGACAGCACCCCACGAAGAAGCCAAAGCCTTGTGTGCTTTAGATGACGAGCAATTTTTAACAGAATTAAGCCGTCGTTATGGCAATCAAATGGGCAAATTAGAATTACTAGGCTCGCGCTTTGTTTTTCAAGTGCAACTGATGCAAAGCTCGCGCTACGTTCTGCCCAGACTAGCATTAATTGGTGATGCAGCACATAATTGCCATCCCGTCGGCGGACAAGGTTTAAATCTCGGCATTCGTGATGCAGCAGCTTTAGCGCAAATATTACAAGAAGCGAAAGCGACAAATAAAGATATCGGCGACATTCGCATCCTCAAACGCTATCAAAGCTGGCGTCAGCGAGAAAACCTGACAATTTTAGGTTTCACCGATTTGTTAGATCGAGTATTTTCTAACAACTTCTTACCAATAGTTTTAGTTCGTCGCTTCGGTTTATTAACTATGCAGAGAGTACCTTTGTTAAAAAGATTTGCTCTCAAGTTGATGATTGGTATGAAAGGACGTACACCCAAAGTGGCGCAACGTGTTTAAGGGAAACAAGGTAAAATCTTTTATCTTGTATCGCTGATAGCTGAATAAATCCGATTAAGATAACATACAAGTTATCCAGAGAAATCAAAAGTCTAAAAAAATTAAGAATTGGTGATTTTGTCCACTAGTAGTGCTAAAGTTTCAAGAAATTCATCTGAAATTTTCAGCGGGTATCAATGCTGAAGAAGTTACAGAAAAGACAAATTTCTCTAATTGCGGGTGCAGGACTGTGTGCCTTTTTGGCTGGCGCTATGTTTAGTGCTCCGGAAATTGGAAAATCTATGGAACAATGGATAAAACTGTCCAAAAGTCCACCGGAACAGATATCGGAAGCAAGCAAAGCTAAATCAGTGGTTCTACCATTGGTGTCACAATCGCCGCAAGAACGATCCGGAAAACTAGAAGCGATCGCCAAAGACTCTAAATCGCCAGATAGAAATCGCGCTCGTTATCTTTTGGCAAGTGATTTGATTGAAAGCAAAGACGCGAAAAAAGCGCTATCGTTACTCGAAGGACTGGAAAATGATTATCCACTACTAGCCCCTTACGTTTTGCTGAAACAGGCACAAGCGCAGGATTTATTAGGTAAAGACGGTAATGCCTCAGATATCAGGCAAAAAGTGCTGAAGCAGTATCCCAAAGAAGCTGCCTCAGCTAAAGCGATGTATCTGATTGCTCAACCAGAAACCCAAGAAACAGCCATCGCTCAATTTCCTTCCCATCCCCTAAGCTGGGAAATCATTCGCAAGCGGTTAGATGAAAATCCCAATCAGCCCAAATTACAATTAATCCTGGCAAAATATACTTTTGACCAACCAGGAATAGTTAGCGTGTTGGATGGGTTAGTTAGTAACTCTACAAATTCGACACAGGTGGAAGCCGAAACTTCCCTCAAGCCAGAAGAGTGGGAAATAATTGGTACAGCTTACTGGGAAAACAATGAATTTGGCAAAGCAGCTAAGGCTTATGCGAAAGCAGCCAAAACACCGCGTAACCTCTACCGCACTGCACGGGGATTGCAGCTAGGGGGACAAAAAGAGCAAGCGCAAGCTATTTACCAGAAACTGATACAGCAATTTCCCGAAGCGACAGAAACTGGTACTGCCCTGATGCGTCAAGCAGAAATGGTAAAATCATCTAAAGATGCCTTACCATATCTTGACCAAGTAATTGCTAAATTTCCAGATAAAGCTGGTGCCGCACTGATAGAAAAAGCGAAAATTCTCGACAACAGCGATAAAAAAGCAGCAGAAACGGCGCGGCAATTACTGATAACCAAATATGCCAATTCGCAAGAAGCCGCAGAATATCGTTGGAAAATTGCCCAAGATAAAGCCAAAGCAAAAGATTACAAAGCCGCATGGCAATGGGCAGAACCAATTACCACCAACAACCCAAACAGCATTTTGGCACCCAGAGCAGGCTTTTGGGTAGGTAAATGGGCAACTAAACTAGGCAAACAGCAAGAAGCCAAAGCCGCGTATGAGTATGCACTCGCTCAGTATCCTTACTCTTATTATGCATGGCGATCGGCGGCAATTTTGGGGCTAAATGTCGGCAACTTTAACAATGTCCGTCAGCTAAACCCAGAAGTCGCTTTATCAGGGCGTCCAGTACCCCCCGCAGGTTCGGAAACTTTCAAAGAATTATATCTGTTAGGTCAAGACCGCGACGCCTGGTTACAATGGCAAACAGAATTTCACAACAAAATGCAGCCAACGGTAGCAGAAGATTTTACAGAAGGTTTGATGCGGCTGGCACAAGGAGAAAATAAAATAGGAATTGATAAAATTTCTAAATTGGAAGACCGAGAAACACCAGAAGAAAAAGCTCAGTATCAAGCTCTCAAAGAACAGATTACCTACTGGCAAGCTCGTTATCCCTTTCCTTATCTCAACGAAGTTGAAAAGTGGTCGCAAGAGCAGAAAATTAATCCTTTGCTGGTGACTGCTGTGATGCGTCAAGAGTCTCAATTTCAACCAAAAGTTAAATCTTCTGCTGGTGCTACTGGCTTAATGCAAGTTTTACCGAGTACAGCCAAATGGATTGCACCACAAATTAAGCTGGATAGTCAAAAAATTGACTTGGAAAATCCCAGTGAGAACATCATGTATGGTACTTGGTATTTGGATCACACCCATGAGCAATATCAAAATAACTCACTGTTAGCGATCGCTTCTTACAACGCCGGTCCTGGTAACGTCAGTAAGTGGCTGCAAGCACCAAAAGAAGATCCAGATGAATTTGTCGAAGCAATTCCCTTTGACGAAACCAAAAATTATGTGCGTCAAGTATTTGGTAACTACTGGAATTATCTGAGACTTTACAACCCCGAAGTTTCTGCCACAGTTAGAAAATACTCAGCCGTACATCCGCAATTGCCGAAGTAAAAGAGTGGGGGAGTGGGGGAGTGGAGGAGTGGGAGAGTGGGGGAGAGAGTATTAAATTTTATTTTGAATTCTACTTATTTCCTTGTCCCCTTGTCCCCCGCTCCCCCCATCTCCCCCTGCCTCACCTACGACGACACAAAGCGCGATCGCTTTTTGTCACTTTGGGGTTGGTCTTCAGATAGTCATGTAATAAATCGCAACTTTGTGACAGTAGATTTTCTAATCGAGTATCTGCCAAATTCTTGAGAATCAACCTACTTTTGGTAGTACCAATCGCTAGCTGTCGCCCATCTGGACTGAAAATTGCACTGCTGAAGTTTTCACTATGCGCCTTCAAAACGATTAGTAAAGTGCCATTTCGATTCCAAAGCTTGATATTATCATCGGTAGACCCTGCTAAAGTCTTACCGTCGCGGCTAAAACTGACGCTTTTAAACCAATCACCATTGCCCTCAAACTTTTGCAGGAAAGTCCCATCCCGTCGCCATAGCCTTACGGTATTATCGTCAGAAGCTGATGCGAGTAACTTACCATCAGGACTGAAGCTGACCCAATTCACGTTATCCTCATGTCCTAACAGAGTCTTGATCAACGTACCATCACGGTTCCAGAGTTTCACCGTAGTGTCATCAGAAGCGGATGCGAGTAACTTGCCATCGGGACTAAAGCTAACCCAATTCACCTCATTTCTATGGTCGCCTAAGGTTTTTCGCAGTTTACCATCGCGACTCCAAAGCTTGACTGTTTTATCCTTACTAGCCGAAGCAAGAATCTGACCATCAGGCGACCAAGCGACACCAAAGACTCTATCAGTATGTCCCTTCAAGGTGTTGAGTAATTTGCCTTCTAGACTCCAAATCTTCACCGTTTTATCAAAACTAGCTGATGCAAGAATCTGACCATCGGGGCTAAAACTTACGCCCCAAACTTCACCTTTATGTCCTTTGAACGTGCGAATCGGTGTACCATCGCGATGCCAGAGTTTTATGGTCTTGTCTCGATTTGCGCCAGCGATCGCACTACCATCAGGGCTGAAACTGATGTTAGTAATCCAATCATTGTCAGTTTTGGGGTTTCCTTGGCGCAAATCGTCCCACTCCCAAAGTTTGATAGTTTTGTCTCGACTAGCAGAAGCAAGCGTGCGATCGTCAGGGCTAAAACTAACACTATTCACCCAATTATTATGTCCTCTCAAGGTTCCTAACGGCATACCCTGAGAAGTCCAGAGTTTGATACTTTCGTCGCTACTGGCAGATGCAATAATCTTACCATCATGGGTAAAACTGACACTAGTAACTCCACCACTATGTCCTGGCAAAGTTTTCAGCACCATTCCCTCTCGACTCCAGAGATTGATAGTTCTGTCTAAACTACCAGAGGCGATAATTTTACCATCAGGCGACCAAGCGAGGCTTTTGACCGCATCCTTATGTCCAGCCAAGGTTTTTATCAGCTTACCGTCTATAGTCCACAATTTGATAGTTTCATCAGCACTCGCGGAAGCTAATATTTGACCATCGGGCGACCAAGCAACATCTAAAACAGGTTCTTCATGCGCGGTAAATGTTCTCAACAGTTTACCATTTCGACTCCAAAGTTTGACTGTTTTATCTTTACTAGCAGAAGCAATTATTTGACCGTTGGGGCTGAATATAGCACTATTGACTACATCTTGATGTCCCAATAAAGTTATCGGCTCTTTTGCGTTTAGATTCCAGAGTTTGACTGTTTTATCTTGACTAGCAGAAGCAATTATTTGACCGTCAGGACTAAAACTGACACTATTAACTACATTCTGATGCCCTGACAAAATTTTGAACCATCTGCCATCAGGATACCAAAGGATAATCTTATTATCGGCGCTAGCAGAAGCAATTATTTGACCATCAGGGCTGAATTTAACGCTATTTACCCCTAAAAAATGTTTTTCTAAGCGGTTACGCTCTCTTACCTCAGAAAGTGATTGAGAAAGTGCCGTTTTTAACTGTTCTCTTGTCTCGGAATCTACCCAAATTGCCTTTTGTAGTTTTCTTCCTGCTTTTAAACCTTCTTTTATTGCATCGATACCTTTTTCGGAAGCAAACAGCGCTTCACTAGATGCACTAATCGTTTTAATTTCGCTATTTCTTGCACTCCAAATTGAGGATGTTAAAGCTGCTATTGCTGTGATTGCAACCGCAAGCGCGAATTGCAGAGAAAAATTAACTCTGACTTCACTTTGTCTTTGTTTTTCTTTACTTTCTGCTAATTGATTTCTTAATTCTTTTTCTTTCAATTCAGCTTGCAATTGCTCAATTTCTACGCGACTCATTTCTTCGCGCTTGCGTAACTCTTTCAACTCGCTAAGTAAATCTAATCCTTGCTGTAAGTGGCTACCCACCAATTTTGCTTGCTGCTTCTTTTGTCTGAGTTCGCTATTTAATCGCTCAATTTCTGCTTGACTTTGTTGTACTTTGGTGCGTAGCTGGTTCAATTGAATCTGCAAGCTTGATTCTTGTTCTTGCAAGTGGCGAATCAAATTTACTAGATAATCATGAATTAGTTGATAGCGTTCGGGAACATCAGGAAATAAAACTACTAACCCGGAACGCACTAAAATTTCTAATACTAAATCTAATTTTTCCGGATCTTCTACTTCTTCTAATTCTATTGCTAACTGAGCGCGGCTTTTAAAAGGTCTTTGATTATTTTCATCTGTTAATAAATATAAAACCAGTAGTGCCGCACGTTCATTTTCTTTACCACAATCTTGGATAAGCTCCTTGATATATCGTTCAATTAATCGATTTGGTCTATATGGCTGATAGCTTTCTAAGCTAGTAATTCTTTCATCTTGAAGTTGCGCTCCTGCTAGTTGCAATTCAATCGGACGAACTTCTCCTAGTTCGACTGATAAATCTTCTATTAATGCATCAATTAAAGCAGGTTCTAAATAGATGTGCGATCGCTCTGTTAAACGCTGCATCACAAATTTGGCATCTGCTGGAGAAAAATTATTTAGTGGATAGCGAATATTTTTATCAAGAATGTTCTTATTAATCGCTTCTAATCCCGATAAATACTTAAATTCTAATAAACGATGTAAATAATCTTCTCGCAAAGAAAGAATAACTTTAACAAAAGGGATATTTAAGGCTTGACTAACAAAAATATCAAATTCTTGCTTTTTATTCCTATCTGTGTATCCAAAGAAAAATTCTTCAAATTGGTCAAAAATTAAAACTGTAATTAAATGGTTGTCAGCATTTTCTTTTAATTGTTCCTGAATCCCGGCAATTGTGATTTGTGTTGCCGGAAAAGGTAAAATTTCTGGATCGATGACGACTTCTTTTTTAATTCGCGCCTGCGCCTCTGATAAAGATTTTCCTAATTCTCCCACCCAATCATCGTATAATTGTAATACCACAGGTACGGCAATTTGATCGCCGATCGCTCGATTTTGCAATGCAGGTACTAAACCGGCAGTAACGGTAGAACTCTTACCCACACCTGACGGACCGTGAATCACGGTCAATTTTTGGTCAGCGCGGCTAATTCTACCAATCAAGTTATTAATATCACCTTCTCGACCAGAAGCGGCAATTTCTAACGCTACACTGCTTCCCCCAGCAGGTGACAGCAAGGCTGGATTTGTCGCTTGTCTTTGCGGTTGTAAACGTCCTGCACCAATAAAAGCGCGGAAACCATATTGCTGTTCGACAGAACGGCGTTTTTGACGAATAGTAAAAGCTTCTAAATAACGACCTTCTTCAAAATAAAGTGATCGCAAAGACCGTAACAAACGAATATAACGATGGGCATCATAACGGTGGTCGCTAGTTTCTAACGCTTCGTCAAGATTATCACTCGCCATTTCTAGCTGTTCTAAAACGATTTTTTCCTCACCCAAATTTCGCTGTGCTTTCGCTAAAAGCAAGCGATAAATTTGCGCTAACAGTAAAGCAAATATCCCTTGGTTAGAATCGCTATTATCTTTCGATTCGTATAATTTCCACAAACTAACTCGTGCATATTGACTCGCTTGTGCCCAGCGCGATTCCTGCACAGCAACTTGTGCTAAAAAACCATAATCACAAGCTAATTGTATTTGCGAGCCATAAGTTTGATGCAATTCTAAAGACTTTTGAGCAACCATTTGCAATTCTTGCCACTCTTGCAAATGCTCTAAAACTTCCGCCAATTCTCCTATAAATTGAGCCGCTACATCTGGGCGTCCACTTACTTGTAAAACATTCAAGCATTCTTGGAAATACAATTTAGCTGAGTGCCAATAGCGGCGATTTTCTGAATAATTTCGTTCAGCTAAACGACAACAACATAATCCAAGATAAAATAATAATACCCCTTGCCGCAGTAGGGGTGAAGCGTGGCTGTTAACAATATCTAACTGTGAACCGAATGAATCGGGAATTCTAAATTTATTGCTTAATTCTTTCTGGTTTCCCGATAATTGCTGCCAACACCTTAAGCTTTCTTTGAAATGGTCTAAAGCTGAATTTATGCGATCGCTTACATAATCGTCTAAACCAAAAACAAATTCTAAACTAGCATCTAATTCCGGCTCTAAAGATATACCATGACTTTGTAACTCTTTGATAGCATACTTAAGTTCATAACTATGCTCCCAAACTTGCTCTATGGTACAATGCTGCTCTCCAAGTTCGCGTCCTTGACGTGGTGTAGCACGAGTGTTTAAAACTGTAGCGAATAAAGAATCAGTTTCTTGTTGTAAAAATTGCAGCAACTCGGTGGAAGTCATTTCAAAGCGAATTGGTGTTGCTGCCCAACTTGCAAAATCTGGTGCTAAACGTAATAATTTTTGCTGTACCTCATCATTCACCCAAAACACCATTGGAAATGAATGTCTTTTGCGAAACTCATCCCGAATATGATTGATCGCACGCAGCAAATCATCGAGTCCTTCTACTGACTCTAAACCGAAAATCATTAATGCTGAAGGCTGCTTTTTTGTGACTTGTGTGTGAAGAGTTGTGTAAAGACTTCTGGCATTATGGGGCAAAACTAGCTTTTGAATGTCATCTGCTTCCACAAAGACTTCTTCAAGTCGTTCTAAAATTTGCTGTTGCAAAACTTTATAGTTACAACAAACTACAACCACAGAAAATTGATTGTGAGAGAGAGCGATCGCCCTCCCCAAACTTCTAAAAGAACGCTCGTTATCTGTTATGATGCTTGTCTGCGGGTTTCGTTCAACCATGATTGAAATTTTTGCGTTTCTGCTAAAACTGGGTTGACCGCAAACCAAACTCCCTGGTGATCGCGGTATTCAAACACAAACAAACTTCTTAACAAAGTGTGATATTCGATATCACCTCTGACCCGCTGCTGTTGCACCACTTGAAATATTAATTCCCACTCGTGCGGATCGATCGGGTTAGCACGGTAGTCACGCTGTCTTTGAATCACAAGTTCCACACAACCGCGATCGAAAGGTGGATCTTGTTCCCGTAGACAGTCGTACAACAATCCTAGCAAGTCGCGTACATGACCACCGCTGATCAAACACAACCGATCTAAAGTTTCCGAGCTATCAAACACCTCTGTTATTAAGTTTAACCGTTCTTGTGGGTGAATATCAGGGAAACCTCTAGCTAACACCATTTGACGCATCAAAGCTAGTCCAGGAGTGTAAACCTCTCCACTCCGCGAACGCACGGGTATCATAGGTAACACTTTAGGAGCTACACCACCACCTAAGCGTTGTTGTAGTTCAGCGCTATCGTTAGAGAAAGTTAAGGCTAAAGGAATAGTGTAAACTACATGGCAGCTGAGTTTACGTAACTGTTCACCACGTTGGATAAATAAATATTCTGGCAGCGATCGCCCAGATGGTAAAGGTCTAATCGCTACTCTGTCGAGATTATCGACAATTACAACCAATCCTTTTTTACCTCTGGCTTTGAGTTCAGAGTTAGCGCGATCTAGCAGTTCTTTATTAATTGACTGCAAAATATTTCCTGTACGCGGTTCGAGATAATCGCGTAAACGTCGTCGCAATTGAGGACTTTCTTTGGTTTTTGCGGTAATTTTCGCGATACCAACAGATAATTCACCTTCATACTCTAGGTCAATCGGTGTTTGCATGAAATCTATAACTTCCGTAAACAACTTCGCAAAATAGCTAGGTTTGATACGGATTTTCAGCGCTTCCAGACTTTCACTCACTTGACCGGCGATCGCCAGTAAAATATCAGTTACATCTACATCTGCCATTTCTAGGACATGAGTAGACTCAAAATAAACCACATGAAATTTTTGCTCCTCTAACTCAGCTTGGAGTCGCAACAACTCGGTTGACTTGCCACAGCCAAGATGACCTGTAAATAGCTGACAGGTTGGTATATCCGGTGAGATCCGTGTGATGGTACGCTGCAAAGCTTCGATAATTTTGCCACCCCGCACTGAGGCAAAATCAATATAATATCGGCGATCGGCAGCATTTCCCACCATTAGAGGTCTGCTCGGATTGCACGCTTGATAAAATCTTTCTAAATCTAGGAGCATAACTAATCCATTTCACTTAGGGAAAGACGGGGATTACGAAAACGTCTGGATAACTATCTATATTTATATCTGCTGGGTGGGTAGTAATTCTTGCCTAGTCTACGAAGATCCCTATCAAAATACAAACTATATTGACATTTTTCCGGATGATTTTTCCGATAAATTTGTCAAATAGCAACACTTTTATTTATGATTTTTTAAGTAATAATATTGATGTAAGTCTCAGGAAAAATATTTATTCAGAGAAAAATATTCTATTAGAAATTCTAAAAATATCTAATAGACAAAAAGGTTATATTGATTACAATTTTGAAGTATTCCTTCAAATAAGTTTTTTCAGTATCCATCATGAAAACTTCATCCCCTCGTTTATCTCAGTCTTGCCTGCGGGTATTCAGCTAGGCTATATTTAACTGTTTACACTTTCATCAAAAGAAAGTTTGTAGCTGATTACTATTAAAAGGTAAATTTAAATAGTATTTTTTGGTAAGTTTTTCACAAAATGAGCAAGGCAAATAAAATAAATTACTTTAAAGTATCTTATTTAACAGCTTTGTAAGTTAATACATGTTTTCTTAGAAAACAAGGCGATAATATTTTTTAGTAAATGATTTTATTGAAGTCGGAGAACTAAATTAAACGTCAGATCGTAGGAAGGACTTTAGTACTTAAAATGCTTGTCCTAAGCGATTAATCGCTCACTAAAAGCTTAAATTTCATATTTCATTGTCTCCAATACTTACTTATAAATATTAAAAAAAATAATTTTGCATTTTTTACGTGAATACTGGAAATCCAAATGCAAATAACCCTGAGAAAATAACTTATATAAAACGAGTCAACTAAGCACCCTTAAATTTAAAACTTAAATGCTTGTGTAAGTTGACGTAGATAAATATAACTATCTAATAAATATGAAGATGCTGTATTTATTAGTAACCACTAACCCCTAACACCCTTACTTCTCAATATTTACAGTCTCCAGCACGAAGGCAATCTTCTATTTGGTCATCTCTGCCCGATAGTTTAAACGGCACTAAATGTATTAATTGAGATTTGATGCTACTACTAATTAAATCAGTTGTTCGCAAAAAATTCTTCGATAATATCGGCATGTCACGATTAGCAGCAAAGCTAGAAGTTGCATTACCTAAAAAAACAGGTAATGATACCATCAAAAAAATCAAAATAGTCCTACTCATACAAACCTCAGCTACAAATTTCCGATTGCGTTACTGTAAATAGCACCTTGATAACCGGAGCTTAAAAACCGAGCTATTATGTTTATTTTTAGTAAATTTAAACTTAATGCTTTTTTTTGGAGACGTGATATATAATTATCATCTCCACCCATATTAGGGTAGGCAATGCCTAGAATATAACTTCCTACTCACATATTCATATTAAACTTTAATTCAACCGGACGAAAAGAGCGATCGCACTAAAAAAAATATCATAGTAGCCGCCACCCCGGATAAAATAGTTAACAAATGATGCCTACTCTTTCAACTCATGACTCCTTCACAAGACGTAGACACTTCAACTGAGCCAGGTATCGACCTCGAAGGATACGGCAACCCAGAAGTAAATCCTCTCGATGAATTGCCAGGTGAGATCGAAATGTCCATTTTCGACCACCTAGAGGAGTTGCGACAGCGGATTTTTTATGCCTTGATTGGTGTAGCAGTTGGTGTTATCGGCTGTTTCCTTGCCGTCAAGCCGATTGTCCAACTGTTGGAAGTACCAGCAAAAGGAGTCAAATTTCTCCAACTTGCTCCCGGAGAATATTTCTTTGTCTCCCTAAAAGTTGCCGGTTATAGTGGCTTAGTGCTAGCTAGTCCTTTCGTCCTTTACCAAATTATCCAGTTTGTACTCCCTGGACTGACGAGACGCGAACGTCGCTTGCTTGTACCCGTGATGTTGGGTTCGAGTGTGCTGTTTGTCGGTGGGCTAGTGTTCGCCTATATACTCCTAATTCCAGCCGCTTTGAACTTCTTTATCAGCTATGGTGCAGATGTAGTCGAGCAATTGTGGTCGATTGACAAATATTTTGAATTTGTGCTGTTGTTGTTATTTAGCACCGGGTTAGCATTTCAAATTCCTGTAATTCAATTGTTGCTAGGTGCTTTAGGAATTGTTTCTTCTCAAATAATGCTTTCTGGTTGGCGTTATGTGATTATTGGATCGGTGGTTTTGGGAGCTGTTCTCACACCTTCTACAGATCCTTTTACCCAAAGTCTTTTAGCTGGTGCAGTTTTGGGACTTTATTTCGGGGGTATCGGTTTGGTTAAGCTTGTCGGTAAATGATTGGGGAATGGGGACTGGGAATTTGAACAGGGGGAAAGCGCAAAAGCCCCATGCCCAATGCCCAATGCCCAATGCATGAAAAAAGACCCTACAGGCTAGAAGGCTGAGGCTACACGAACGTTCCGTTCGTCCTTGGCGTTCCCGTTCGCGCAGCGTCTCCGACAGGAGAAGGGTAACCTGCCTTGTCTACGACACGCAAGGAGCGTTCGCAGGCTTTGGTTTTGTACGTATAGCCGCACCATGTGCGGGTGTCGGTGACGAAAAGGAAAGTTATTAAAGTCGAAGATTTTCCGCAAGCGCGAAAACGAGCTTATAAATCATGGATAGACTTTGCTGATTTGGGCATTAATAAATCAAGCGCTGAAATTAGTAAACTTTATCAAAAAGACGATTTAATAAAGAGGTTAATATTAGCTGTTACGAATTAGGCTGGCGACAAATTACTGATTTGATGTCGCAAGTTCTTGTATTAGGCGTAATGTTAGATAACGGTGAATTTGTGTTAGTTAAATCAGACAGAGATGTAGTTTTGGGCAAAAGAATACTTTAAGATATTCTTTTATTTTCTCTGCCTTGTTATGTTCGTTATTTGGATGATAAACTAATCAATCAACCATTCGGAAGCACGTTCACCTAAATCTAAAGGAATGCTAACTGCTTTTCCAAGTCGCGGACGTTCGCGAGTTTGAGTAATAAATGTTTGTACCTGAATTGTACCACCAAAGGCATTAAGATAAGTGGCGACGCTATCTAGATGCTCTTGGTAGTCTGCTTCACTTAAGGGAAAAGATACTTGCTCAAGATATTTCCACATTATTTGCACAAATATCTTCCCCTGAGTCCGGCGCAACTGGACATCGTATGAGCGTCCCCACTTATCAAGCAACAGTTGACGTAATTCTTGTCCGGTCATAGCTTTTTTCAATTATATTTTACATTTAGTTATGATGTTAAGTTCCGTAACTCAAGTATGATAGGACTATAAAGAAATGTAATGTCCACCAAAAGATGCTAAAAATATCTTTGAAGAGAAAACTATGGCATCGTCGTGGGCACAATTCATTTCGATGTAGACAAGAGCCATTAACATTATGGGAACTCTTGTCAATATTCTTAACAAAATAGAGAATCATAGCGCGGGGATTATGGCTCAATTTTCAGAATCAGCAGACGTGCCCGATATGGGGCGTCGTCAATTCATGAATCTGCTCACTTTCGGGACTGTTACCGGAGTAGCTCTGGGAGCATTGTATCCCGTAGTCAAGTTTTTTATTCCCGCTTCTGCTAGCGGTGCTGGTGGTGGGACTACAGCAAAAGACGAGTTAGGTAACAACGTCAGCGTAGCTAAATTTTTAGAAAGCCATAATGTAGGCGATCGCACTTTAGTTCAAGGACTCAAGGGAGACCCGACCTATATTGTGGTAGAAAGCAAAGAAGCGATCGCTGATTACGGCATTAACGCCATCTGCACTCACTTAGGTTGTGTTGTTCCCTGGAACGTTGCAGAGAACAAATTTAAGTGTCCTTGTCACGGTTCCCAGTATGATCCTACTGGTAAGGTTGTCCGAGGTCCAGCACCGAAGTCTTTGCCTTTAGCTCATACCAAAGTAGATGACGACAAAATCGTCTTGACTCCCTGGACTGAAACCGACTTCCGCACAGGTGAAGAAGCTTGGTGGGCTTAATTATTTTCTCAATAGTCCTTAGTCATTTGTCAAATGACAATTACTAATGACTATTGACTATTGACTATTGACCTTCATTTCTAGAATTTTTGTCCTTATTGAGATGAGAAATGCCTTTACACCGGCGAGGTTGACTCGCAGTGCTAAAGCGATGGTAAAAACATTGCTTATAGCGATCGCTACTGTGACATTGTTCTTCACCAGCGATCTAGTTCTTCCCCAATCAGCTGCTGCTTATCCATTTTGGGCACAGCAAACTTATCCCGAAACCCCCCGCGAACCAACAGGACGCATTGTTTGCGCTAACTGTCACCTAGCGGCAAAACTGACGGAAGTAGAAATTCCCCAATCGGTATTACCCGATACCGTATTCAAAGCGGTAGTAAAAATTCCTTACGACACCAGCGTGCAGCAAGTAGGTGCTGATGGTTCTAAAACTGGCTTAAATGTCGGTGCCGTGCTGATGTTACCCGATGGCTTCAAGATTGCTCCTGAGGATCGCATCCCTGAGGACATGAAAGAAGAAATTGAAGATTTAGCCTACCAACCCTACTCAGAAGACAAAGAAAACATTGTCATCATCGGACCACTACCCGGTGAACAGTATCAAGAAATCGTTTTCCCAGTTCTTTCTCCCGACCCCGCAACTGACAAGAATATCAAGTTTGGTAAATATTCAGTTCACGTAGGTGGTAATCGTGGACGCGGACAAGTTTACCCCACTGGTGAAAAGAGCAACAACACTGTTTACAACGCTTCCGCTACTGGCACAATCAGCAAAATTGCCAAAGAGGAAGATGAAGACGGTAACGTCAAATACCTGATAAACATCCAATCTGAGACCGGTGAAACAGTTACAGATACGGTTCCCGTCGGACCCGAACTGCTTGTTTCTGAAGGACAAGCGGTGAAGTCTGGTGACGCTTTGACCAGTAACCCCAACGTCGGTGGATTTGGTCAAGATGATGCCGAAATTGTTCTGCAAGATGCTGGCAGAATTAAAGGCTTAATCGCATTCATCGCTTTGGTGATGTTAGCTCAAGTTTTGTTAGTGCTGAAGAAAAAGCAGGTAGAGAAAGTTCAAGCTGCTGAGATGAATTTCTAATTTATCCACTAATTCATCACTTCTTAGGACAGGTATTTTACCTGTCTTTATTTTTCTACTTTATGTTATAACATTTGTTATAACACTAATAATTTACCTCAATGGATGGAAAAAGTTATCGTATCACTCATGCAAAGGTAGGAAATCAAGATGGGTTTCGCTTACCTCGCGTATTTTCTCAGGACTACCCACATTTAGCCAATGCTTCGGGGTACATTGAAGTATTGTCTGAAAACACGTTTTTAGTTCGGTTAGAAACTGATAATGGTGATGAGACTGATGAAACTGAAAGTATTATGATGAGCCTTTTTCTGGACTTTCTGATGAAGGATGCTATTAAAAATCCTTCTGTTCTTGTTCCTTACACCAAGGAAATGAGCGATGAGATGGATGATTTACTAACCGACGTAATTCTCGATTAATGGCTTTATTCACTTGTAATGAATGGCAAATTTTTTTCTATCCATTGTTTAATAAACAATGGGTAGAATTGCGTAATAGAGTGAAAATTTTAAAAAATGATTTATCTAAAGAAGAATTTATTAAACATTCAGATGTCAAATTATTAAAAGCACTGAATATTGGTATTAAAGAAAAAATTCCTCAAGACCCTTTTGCTTCCAACTTTATTTTACAAAAACCTTTACAAAAGTATGGTCGTCTCAAAAAAATGGGATTAATGTCCCTTTTAAAGTTTTTAATTGAGCAAAGTATGATATATCATTATTGAAGATTATAATGTCAATTCCAGTAATTTTAATTCCAAATTCAATTTCTGGAATAATAACATAAGGACTAATATTAGATATTTGTTCCCAAAGATTGCCCATTCTTGTACTAAGACTTCTTGTGACAGAATTACTAGTGACCAATAATTTGGCTCCACATAGTTCAAATAGATTACGAGGGTTGGGACAATTCTCTAAAGTTGCTTTTTTTTGCTCAAATTCTTTTGTTAACCATACAATAAACTCTGTAGCAAATTTTTCAGTTATCCTGCGAATTAGCTGTGACTGAATCTCCAATTCTAAAACTGAGTTATTTTTATCTTGTTCAATTTGATGTTGAAAATAAGAAGATATTATTGGGTAAAGAACTTTTGTTAATTTATATGCTTTATGCAAATCTTCATCAGCTATGTTATTAACATTTATTGTTGATGCTTGCTGATAAATGAGCGCTTTCCGCTCTTGCACAGAAAGTGCTATCAAAGTCTCAGCAGTGAATTTTGTAGGCATAAATACTCGATAAAAATCAATGGCTTTCTTATTGTTCCCAATATTGAAGTAGTATCAACGAACTACACAAACCTAGTAAAAAACGCAACCAATGATTAGCAACGTGAAAAGAAAATTGGGAATTGCTAAATTAAATAAGGTCTTAAATCCATAATTTTTCGTAAAGACGTTCCGTCGGAATGTCTCTACGAAGGTTTTCAAACTATCGTAATATCACTCTATCAAGGTAATTGGCTTTTTACCTTCAACTTCATAGTTAACGCGACCAATTATGCAGCTATGTTTATATCCCAAATCTTTAAGTGCAATTAAACATTCTTCAGCTTGCGCTTCTGGAATCGAAGCTAAAAGACCGCCGGCAGTTTGCGGGTCAAATAATATGGGATAATTAGAATGGCTCTCAGTCTGTGCCAAATTGCAAATGTAACCTGATGCTTGCAAATTTTCTGGATGCAGTGAGCTAAAAATACCTTGTTGTAGTGTCTCGCTTGCACCTTCTAAAATCGGTATAGCTTCAAGTTGTAACTCAACTGCAACACCAGAAGCTTGCACCATTTCCAGCAAGTGTCCCAACAAGCCAAAGCCTGTAACATCAGTGCAAGCAGTCGCTTGGTGTGACAATAAACATGCAGCAGCAGCTTGTGACAACAGCATCGACTCGACAGCAGCATCAATCCAACGATTTTTAACTTGGTGACGCATTTGAGCTGCAAATAATGTCCCGGTTCCCAGCGCTTTTGTCAAAATCAGCACTTCCCCTGGTTGCATTCCGCTTTTGCGTAAGAGTTTATCGGGATAAACTAATCCGTTGCAAGTTAAGCCAAATGCTAATTCTGCACCTTGGGTTGTATGTCCACCGATGAGGGGTGCTTGCGCTTGATTTAACACCTTCACTGCACCAGATAATAATTGATAAAGAGTTTCGGCGATTTTAGATGGTGCAGCATGAGGAATCGTAGCGATCGCTAACGCACTTTGAGGAATTGCCCCCATTGCCAAAATATCACTTAAGCAATGATTAGCGCTAATTTGTCCAAATATATACGGATCGTTAATCAAAGTCGGAAAATAATCAATCGTCTGCACCATCAACTGATTATTTTCTATCTTTATCACCGCTGCGTCGTCTGGTGTATCCAATCCGATAATGATATCTTTTCTATCTTTGCCAATGAGTTGTTCTTGCTTGATGCGATGTAGAACTTCTTTTAAAACTGTACTACCAACTTTAGATCCACAGCCAGCGCAGGGGGGAGTGGGGGAGGGGAGGAGTGGGGGAGGGGGAGAAAAGAAGTTCTGCAAATTCCTCTTAATTCCTAGTCCCCAGTCCCTAGTCGCTAGTCCCTCGCTAAAGCGTTGCATAAATTGGCGATCAATTGAATCTTTGAGATGCCACAATAATTTATGCGGTGGCAAAGTCAAAAAACCTCGTGTAGCGATCGCACGTTTATCCCCAGTACCAATTAAACTTAAATATTGTTTCTGTGGTTTGTAAGGTTTGGGCGATTTTCCTAATAAAATTCGCTGCAAGTTCTCAAATAAAGGTTTACCTTGCCGAACAGCAAATACACCAGCTTTCGGACGCGGATGATTTACCATTGTGGCAATGTCACCAGCAGCAAATACGTGTGGATGTGTTAGCGATCGCAATGTGTCATCAACTAAAATAAAGCCTTGGTCATCAGTTGCCAATTGTGTTGTTTTTAACCACTGCGTTGCTGATGCTTGAGTTACCCAGAACAAGCGATCGCATTTCACTTTCAACCCAGATTCGCATATAATATTTAATTCACCTTTTTCTGCTGGCTCATAAGATGTAGAAGTAAAGTTATTAGGTGCAACTTTACACACACTTTCCCTCAAATGCAGTTGTATCCCGCGCTTAGTCAAAAGTTGCGTAACTAGACGCCGCATTGATGGATGATAATGAGGCATCAGTTCCGCGTCACGCTGGAATAAATGAATTTCCAGATGAGAAAAATTCTTTTCCCAATCCCCAATTTTTAGTAAATTAGCTTGCATTGATAGCGCCAATTCTACACCACCAGCGCCACCACCTACTACCCCAATCCTGATTAATTCTTTTGGTTTTTCAGCGACATCCTCAAGTAACTGATACCAATGTTTCAGCAGTTGCGCTACAGGTTTAGCGGGAATTGCATATTCTGCACCTGATACAGATAGCGTAGCGGGAGTGCTACCAATATCAATTGACAGCACATCGAAAGCTACAGGTGGGCGATTAGCACAAAAAACTTTATTATTTTTTAAGTCAAGACCAACCACTTTGTCGATGTATAATTGTGCTTGAGCAAATTGAGCTAAACGCCGCAAATCGATGTGACACTCATCATGAGTGTAAAATCCGGCAATGTGTCCGGGTAGCATTCCAGAGTAAGGTGTATCTGAAGCTTCGGTAATCAACGTTAACCGTACTCCGGGCAATGGTTTCATAGCAAACATTCTGAGTGCGATCGCATGGCTATGACCACCACCAATCAGCACTAAGTCTTTGACAATTGGGTGTGTATCTTGCTGCATCTGGTAAACCCCTTTAGGGAATTAAAAATTACAGATAAATTTTATAAAAATCTCTTTTCCTAGCCATTAGCTTCTCTTTTGTAGACTTTAATTATTATTCGTATAAATTAAAAATATGTTAACTTTTGCTGAAAAAATAGTATATAAATAAATTACTCAAAACTGCTGTAAAAATATTGGCTGTATTGAAAGTAAATAATAATACGTATTAAACAGCACAAAGTTAAGATTTTATAAAGAACAGCCTCTAAAGGAATTACTCCTTTAGAGGCTTGTCAACCAAAAAAGAATCGCACAAAATCAACATAAATTGCTCCAATTAAGGGTGAGGAATAGTAATTAATGCAACTAGGAGTTAAAAACATAGAAACCAGTCTGGATATAATTTATAACTTAGAGCAAATCGCCCAGAATGATCCACAAAAACATTGGGAAATCATAGAAATGCTCACGATTTTTGTACGAAACAATTCTCCTTACCTGCCACAAGAGAAATCAAAAGGCAACTTAAAAACGAAAATTCGTACAGATATTCAAGCAGCGCTAACAGTGATTGCAAGGATAAATGTAGAAAAAGATGCTAAAAATCAGCTACTTGATTTGAGTAATACGGATATGCAGGGAGTAAACCTTGATGGTGCTAACTTAGCAGGAGCGAATTTATATCAGGTTAACCTGGCAGGGGCAAATCTCAAAGGTGCTAACTTAAGTGGTACAATCTTAAGTGCATCTAACCTGGCTGAAGCAAACCTCAGTGGCGCTAACTTAACAGGGTCAATTCTCAATGCAGCCAACCTCTGTGGGGCAAATTTGCATCAAGCGAATTTGCATAGGGCAAATTTGTTTTTAGCGAATTTGCATTACACAAATCTCAGTGGTGCGAAACTAGATCAGGCAAACTTACGGGATGCTAACCTGTATGAAACAGACATCCAACAAGCCAAATATCTAGATTTTAAGCACATGAAATCGGGTGATATTTTGTGAGTTATTTACGTCGGTAAAGCATCTACGCTCATAGTATTGAAGCACATATTGCATTCAATGCAATTAGTCAATCGCAAAGATAAGATTAATTGAGGCTTGGGGCGCATATTGCAATTTTGAGATAAATGCTATACTCTTTTTGCCAAAAAATTCTAAAATGTGAGGAATACTTCTGCTATGTCTGCTAAGAAGACAGACACGCTGTTGAATCGCTTGATAGCCATATCGGTTATATTTACTTTCTCGTGGACTCTAATTTTATTGGCATTTTCTCATAATGAGAAAGCGTCTAATCAGCAACAAATAGAGAACAGAAATCAAGCATTGACAACTTCTGCAATAGTTTTTTTAGGGCTAGCAGGAATGATTAATGCTTATTATGCAGGAAAGCGTGCAGAAGCTTTAGAAAAAAGTGCGATCGCAGATGAGAGAAACATCGAACTCAGCATTCAAAATACCAAACTCAATCAAGACAGGTTGATTGCTGAACGCTTTATGGCAGCGATTGAACAGCTTGGACATGACAAAGTGTCAACGCGGACAGGTGCAATTTACGCTTTAGAACGAGTCGCTCAAGATTTTCCTAAAGAACACTGGACAATCATGGAAATTCTCTCAGCTTTTGTGCGCGAGAATGCTCCCATCCAGGTAGAACAACGACAACAAATCGAGGAAGATTCTGAACCTCGTTTTGGCAGACACACCCGCGTCACCCGTCCGGAACATCCCGACGACTTCAACTGGCTGGAGGAATCACCCAAAGTCCGTACAGATATTCAAGTGGCTTTGACAGTCATCGGTAGACGCGATTCACAGAAAGACCCGGTAAATCAAAAAATTGATTTACGCAATACTTACATCAGACGTGCAGACCTGCGTGGAGTAGATTTTGCTGGGGCAGATTTAAGTGGATCTGACCTTTGTGGTGCAGACTTGCGTAATGCTGATCTGTGTGGTGCAGACCTCGATAAAGCTCAACTGTGTGGTTCAATTTTGTATGAAGCCAACTTGCAATCATGCAGCTTGGGTGCTGCCAACCTTTCCGGAGCCAATCTCAATAAAGTTAAGCTTTGTGGAGCAAACTTGCGTGCAGCCAACCTCTCTGGTGCAAGTTTGCGTGCGGCAGATCTCTCCGATGCCAACCTTTATAAAGCCAACTTGCAACAAGCAACTTTAAAAGTTGCCAACCTCTCTGGTGCAAAGCTGTTTTTAGCCAACTTGCAATCATGCAAGTTCGGTAAAGCTAACTTGCAGGGTACAGGTTTGATTGGAGCCAACTTGCAGCAAGCAAACTTGAATGGAGCCAATCTTAGTAACGCAAATTTGAATGCAGCCAAACTGCAACAAGCAGAGATATTGTTTGCTAACCTGTCTGGTGCAAGCTTGACCGAAGCTAATTTATATAGAGCAAATTTGATGGGAGCCAATTTGCAAAGAGCAATCCTTCATGAAGCTAACCTTTGTGAGGCAAACTTGATGGGAGCCAACCTTTATGGGGCAAATCTTTGCGATGTCAAATTAGAAGGGGCAATTTTGACAGGTGCGAAAAATTTAGACCCACAGCAGATTAGAAGAGCATTAGGCGATCGCACAACTCGTCTACCTGATAATGTTGAAGTACCAATGCATTGGCGTCAAACTGTCTAAGTAACAATCGCATCAATTGATTACTTGGGTGCATCTTATTTTTATCCAAAATCTATTCCTCTCTCCACAAGCAAAATCAAAACATCGGATTGTGTTCATAATCCCAACATTTGCCATCACGCCAAATTCTATGGGTATGCTGACATTGAGATTTATCAGTCAGCCAAGGAATCGATGTTGGGTGGCTGATGTCGGCTGTAGATGTGGAACCTACGTAGGAAAGTGAGAGTATTAGAGAAGCTGTACAAAAGCCAGAAGTCGGTAGTACAGCCACAAAGGCAGCGAAAAACATAATTTTGGCAGTGTTTGAAAGTTGAAAATTGCCTTGTTTAATACTCAGGCGATCGCGCATATATTTTCTCAATTTTCTCAAAATACAAGGAAAAAAAGTTGAACGTAAAATGCCAACTTTATAGAAAGCATATATAAGCAAAATTTTGCTTTCTGCCTTCTATTTAGCAGTTGATACAAACAACGAAACCCTCTTTGCTATGCAAGCAAAGATTTGCACAAAAATTGTGCTAACATTTTATTTATCAGGTAATGTAATAGCCGTGTAAATCCTGTACTTTTACGTAATTTGTCTATCAGTCGATTCTTGCACGCTATTATCTAAAAGCACAGATGTTCATCGTGATTTTTACTAATAAAAAACACTTAAATGTTATTTTTAAAGATTACATATATTTTTTTCATCTAGCGAATAGTTTTATTTTTTGGTATAGATAAGACAATTTTTTGGTATAGATAATTTAAATTTAATAAGAATGAGCGCAAAATCATAAAAAAACCTAGAAGCGGAGCGGGTTGCACTTCTGCTACCGCCAAAAAATAAGAGTTGCAAAAAGTTTTTGCGCTCATTCCTGTTTAAAAGACACAATTTTCTTCTTATACCTCTACATCCTTACATCGAGCGTATTGATTGAAAGTATAAAAAGTTTTTGAAACTTGATTTTGAGCTACACTAGCCTCGAAGATGGCAATAAAATTTACGCAACTGGCACTCTTATAACCTCATGATTGACCTTTACACCTTCACCACACCCAACGGACGCAAGGCTTCGGTTATGTTGGAGGAAGTTGGACTTCCCTAGAACGTCCACAAAATCGACATTACCAAAAACGAGCAGTTTACACCGGAGTATATGGCAATCAATCCCAATAGCAAGATTCCCGCGATTGTTGACCAAGATACTGAGATTAAAGTTTTTGAATCGGGTGCAATTCTAATTTATTTGGCAGAAAAAACCGGTAAATTCCTACCTATTGATCAAAAAGGTCGCTTTGAAGTACTTGAGTGGCTGATGTGGCAAATGGGAGGTGTAGGACCAATGTCTGGGCAACTCAACCATTTTAAACGGTTTGCGGCAGAAAAGATTCCTTATGCGATCGCACGCTATGAAAAGGAAACTCTACGACTTTACACTGTATTAGATAAACAACTAGCAGACAAAGAATTTATCTGCGGTGACTATTCGATTGCAGACATAGCCACCTTTCCTTGGGTATCGATTTATGAAAGTCAAGGTTTAACACTAGATAATCACCCGAATCTCAAACGTTGGGTAGAAACAGTCCAACAGCGTCCAGCAGTACAACGGGGGATGAAAGTGCCGTAATTGGGCATTGGGCAATGGGCAATGGGCAATGGGCATGGGGCATCGGTAATAATTCTTTTTCTAGTCCAAGCGTCCCCATTCCCCATGCCCGATGCCCTATTCCTCATGCCCAAATCATCACATCGAACCCATAACAACTCCCCAGAAATAATCTTCAAAAGGTCTTTCATCAAGGTCGATGTGAAATTTTTTCGCCCAAGAATAAATATCCAAGCTTACACGTCCGTTTTCTTCTTCAAACCACGAACCACCTTTAAACGAGATATTTCCTAATATCGTAATCCAGTGGTTTGGGTAAGGTAAAAAAGGCTTTTTGCCACCTAGCAAACCTGAGGCAGTAATCAACCCAAACGCCACACCCCCAGAATCGATAACAGCCGATGCTTCATTTAAAGCCTCGTATTCTCCAAATATATATGTATGAATATACTTTACTTTCCGATAACCTAATACTTCTCGTGTCCAGCCTTTCATCTCCCAAGATTTTGTCATCCCAGACAAATTACGGATGATATCTGGCGCTTCTACTTCAATGTTAAAAATAGAATTTTCTGCTTCTCTTAGTGTTGCTAAAACCATCCAATCGGCTTGACTTAACCGCAGTCTACCTCGACTTTTAACAAGCGTTTGCGATGCTTTAATGCGTGTAGTCTGTCCTTGAAAACCGCCAGTTTCAAATATACTTTGGCAAACTTGCACATAACGCAGTGGTTGTTTGCGAATAAGTTCAAATAAAATGGACGCGGGTCCACAAAATGGTTGTCCACCTTGGTTGACTTGAAACGGATCAGCAAGACGCGATCGCATGTCCGCAAGTACTTGGTTTTTATCTAAAGTTGCCCAAACACCAGGTACATTGGATTTCTCAAAATCTGCGATCGCGCTAGAAACTGCTGGATCTAACTGCTGGGAATTCATATATTCACCTTTATTACCGAAAGTGCCCGATTGTTAATTACCTTGACTACAGTACCGATGACCAGTAATTCGCAAATAATCTTCACAAATTGAAGTATTTGTGCTGAGTGTGTTTTCTAACTCCAAAAAATTCCATATTTTCCTAGTAAATGGGCTTTAAAATACTAAAACTGAATCAAATAAAATTTTCTATTTAAATTACCAAAATTATGAAACGCCGAGAAATTATTACTACAGCTGCGATCGCTACAGCAACTACTACACTAGTTTCCTGTACCCGGACTGGCACTGCCCCAGGTGTAAAAACTGGACAGCCAAATGTCCGGTGGCGAATGGCAACAAGTTGGCCCAAGTCTCTAGGAATTTTCGCAGGTGCGGAAACTGTCGCCAAGCGTGTCAAGGAAATGACCGACGGACGTTTCAACATCACAGCATTTGCCGCCGGTGAATTAGTGCCAGGATTGCAAGTACTTGATGCTGTCCAAGCCGGAACTGTAGAATGCGGTCACACAGCCGGCTATTATTATATTGGCAAAAGTCCGGCATTAGCTTTCGCCACTACAGTTCCCTTCGGCTTGAATGCCCAACAGCAGAATGCTTGGTATTATCACGGTGGTGGACTAGAAGCCACACAGAAAATTTATGGCAACTTCAACGTAATTAACTTTCCCGCCGGTAATACTGGGGTGCAGATGGGGGGATGGTTTAAAAAGGAAATCAAGTCAATTTCTGACCTTAATGGCTTAAAAATGCGGATTCCCGGATTGGGAGGGCAAGTAATGTCCCGTTTGGGGGTGAATGTGCAAGTTTTACCAGGAGGCGAAATTTATTTATCATTAGATCGAGGTGCGATTGATGCTGCTGAGTGGGTTGGTCCTTACGATGACGAGAAACTCGGTTTAAACAAAGCAGCAAAATTTTACTATTACCCCGGCTGGTGGGAACCCGGACCAACCTTAGATATATTAGTTAACCGTAACGCTTGGAACCGCTTGCCCAAAGAATATCAAGAAATCTTCAAAGTAGCGACTTTTGAAGCTAACTTAAATATGCTTGCTCAATACGATGCTTTAAATGGCGCAGCACTTTCGAGATTAGTTGCAGGTGGTACAAAGTTAACCCCCTACAGCCAAGATATTCTTCAAGCAGCACAGAAAGCTACCTTTGCACTATTTGATGAAAATGCTAGTAAAGACGCGACTTTTAAACAAGTCTACGAACAGTGGAAAGACTTCCGCCAGAAGATTTACAACTGGAACCGCGTTAATGAATTGAGCTTTGCCAATTTTGTGACATCTAGTAACAGTTGATTGGGCATAGGGCATTGGGCATGGGGCATTGGGCATGGGGCAATTTGAGGAGGGGGAAAGGGAAAAGGGGAGCCACTGCGTTGGGGAGGCAGTGCGTTGGACGGGTTTCCCGGCTTGAAGCATCTGCCGTCGGCTCTGCCGACAGTCACGCATGTGGCGTTAAAGGGTAAAAAACAAGAAAGAAGAAATATTTCTTCCCCTGCTTCCCCTGCTCCCCCTGCTCCCCCTGCTCCCCCACTCCCCCACTCCCCCACTCCCCCACTCTCCTCATCCCCCCAAAGACGGTAAAAAACTAACTATTCCGGGGAAAGCAATAATTAAAACTACAACCAACAGCTGAAGCAAAATAAACGGTATGACACCGCGATAAATATCAGTTGTGCTGACTTCTTTTGGTGCGACACCGCGTAGGTAGAATAAAGCAAAACCAAAAGGAGGGGTGAGAAAAGAGGTTTGCAAATTTGCTCCCAAGACGACACCGTACCAAACTAAATCTATACCTAACTGCTGGGCAACCGGGACAAATAAAGGAATAACAATAAAGGCAATCTCGAAAAAGTCGATAAAGAAGCCAAGGAAAAATACCGCTGCCATGCTGACGATTAAAAAGCCGACTTTGCCTCCAGGAAGATTTGAGAGGACATCAAACATAAATTGATCGCCATTCAGTCCCCGGAAAACTAAACTAAAAGCGGTAGAACCGAAGAGAATAAAAATCACCATGCTGGTGATTCGCAAAGTCGCATCACAAACCTGACGTAACGATTCTAAAGTGAGTTGACGGTTAGCAGCAGCAAGAGCGATCGCACCCGCGCAACCCACCGCACCCGCTTCTGTCGGTGTTGCAATGCCAAAAAAGATACTACCTAACACTAACAAAATCAACACCAAAGGCGGCAGCATCACTTGAAAGACTCGCTTTCCCAAAGCTTTACGACCTATTTCTCTCACCTCGGCTGGCAAAGCAGGCGCTACATCTGGTTTCAAAAATGACACAATCAGCACATGAGCCGCAAACGCACCCGCCATCATCAAACCAGGAATCACCGAACCGATGAACAAATCACCCACCGATACACCCAACTGATCCCCCAGTACCACCAATACCACACTCGGCGGAATGATTTGTCCCAAAGTTCCTGATGCAGCAATTACACCAGTTGCTAATTCTTTGTTGTAGCCATAGCGCAACATAATCGGCAACGAAATTAAACCCATCGCCACCACCGTCGCTGCCACTACGCCAGTTGTCGCTGCTAACAGCGCTCCCACCAGCACCACAGCTAACGCAAGTCCACCGCGCAAACGCCCCAACAAAATCCCCATCGTTTCTAAGAGCCTCTCAGCTATACCGGATTTCTCCAGCATTGCCCCCATAAAGATGAAGTAAGGGATAGCTAGCAAGGTATAATTTGCCATGATGCCAAAAATTCGCTGTGGCATCGCAGTCATAAATATTGGGTCAAATATGCCTAGTCCAATTCCTAGTAGCCCAAATAAAATCGACACACCACCCAGCGAAAAAGCTACCGGATACCCCAGCGACAGCAGCACCAAAGCACCCGCAAACATGAGTGGACCAAGCCATTCATAAGCCAGCGTCATGGTGTTCCTCCTGAGTTTCTAGTCTGCCTTGAAGAATTGCCAAATTTTTGATTGCCTCAGAAATTCCCTGAAAAATCAACAATACACAGGCGACAATAATCATCGCTTTAATCGGGTAACGCGGCAATCCACCCGGATCGGGCGACGTTTCTAGAATTTGCCACGAAGCAATGATAGTATCCCAAGAAAAAATAATTACCATGATGCAGAAGGGAATCAGAAAAAATATCGTTCCCAGCAAATCTGCAACTGCTTTACGCTTAGGCTGCCAATTATTGTAAAAAATATCAACGCGGACGTGTTCGTTATGCTTGAGCGTGTAAGCCGCTCCTAACAAAAAAACTAAATCAAATATATACCATTGCGCTTCGATGTAAGCATTAGAGGTAAGATTGGTGCCGATAATTCTCCCCAAGTATCGCCCAACAACATTCCATACGCCAAGTATTACCATCACTAGCACCAGCCAGCTAGTCAGTTTACCAATGCGATCGTTGCAAGCATCAATAATTCTAGAAACTCTTAACAGTTTTTCCAATGTTCTCTACCCTCTTCAATTGTAGTAAATGTAGTTTACAACCGAAGTGGGCAAGCTTATAAGAAGCAGTAACAATTACCAAACTCCCGCATCTCTACCTCAGAATTAATATACGGTAGTCCTAACTAGCGTATGTGTTCACATAGTTTTCTTTCTTATCTTTAGGCGCATCTTTACAAATAAACGCAACTACGCTTACCTCGCTCCTTGCATTTAAGCGATCGCTTGTGCTTTCAACTGCGATAAAATTCTCAAGCACAACGCACTCCACAGCTATGCAAATCAACTGGGAAACTGCCAAAACCTACGAAGATATTTTTTACCACAAAGCCGACGGTATTGCGAAAATCACCATCAATCGTCCCCACAAACGCAACGCTTTTCGTCCAAAAACTGTCTTTGAACTTTACGATGCTTTTTCCAATGTCCGTGAAGATACCACTATTGGTGTCGTACTATTTACTGGAGCAGGACCGCACACAGATGGTAAATACGCCTTTTGTGCTGGCGGCGATCAAAGTGTGCGGGGACACGCCGGTTATATAGATGATGATGGCGTACCTCGTTTGAATGTGCTGGATTTACAACGCCTGATTCGTTCGATGCCGAAAGTAGTAATTGCTTTGGTAGCTGGATATGCGATCGGTGGTGGACATGTCCTACACTTGATTTGCGATCTCACCATCGCCGCCGATAACGCCATTTTCGGGCAGACTGGTCCCAAAGTCGGCAGTTTTGATGGTGGTTTTGGCGCAAGTTATCTCGCTCGCATCGTCGGACAAAAAAAAGCGCGAGAAATTTGGTTTCTCTGCCGCCAATATACTGCACAACAAGCCGAGGAAATGGGTTTAGTTAATTGTGTCGTACCAATAGAACAACTAGAGGCAGAAGGAATTCAGTGGGCACAAGAGATTTTAGAAAAAAGTCCGATCGCTATTCGCTGTCTCAAAGCTGCATTCAACGCCGATTGTGATGGACAAGCTGGTTTGCAAGAACTCGCAGGTAATGCCACTTTACTTTATTACATGACCCAAGAAGGTTCCGAAGGCAAACAAGCTTTTCTCGAAAAGCGTCCGCCAAATTTTCGGGACTTTCCCTGGCTTCCTTAAAACTCAAAAATCGCACCTTTGAGCAAAGATGCGATTTTTGAAAATGTGAAGATTCTTTACAGATCAACAAATGTTAAAACCAAATTTCTTTTGGGCAGATTAATTTTGCGAGTTCGGTAACGATCAGCCCCTAAATTAAAACTGCCTGAGCTTGTGCCTGTTCAGTAGTGCAGACGGCTGTTTGGGTAACACAAGCAACTCCAATTTTATCTAAACTAGAACCTAAAGAACTAGAAGCCAAAACTGGTGTTGCATCCGGCAAACTCCAAACGTCTTCCAAAGTTTCCCACGTAGGTGCAAAGGGTGGGAGCGCGAAAGAGCAAGCCTTCCAACTTCCGAGAACTGGCGCTCCCAACTGTTGGCAAAGTCCGCCACGGCGTCCTTCTGGCTTGTAATGACGACAATATCGACAGGCAGAAGTCAAGAATTTAATGGGTTTCATCTGGGTTCATCTTAAATCCCGTTAGGGCTGATTTCTACTTTCAATTCTGCTCTACATATAAATACCTATTGAAGCCAGAAACCCATTATTGTGTATATGTTCTAGCGATCCCGATGAAAATATTAACTTTAGGAAGTTTTTATATTTGTGTCATATTTGGCAATAATCCAACTACCGTAAATATAGCAATATCAGGCTCAAAAGCATTAGGGATCAAGGTTAAGCCTTATGTTTTTCATTTAGTCAGCGTGTTAAATTAAGCTCAAAGAATGTTAAACAACATGGCTGGCAGAAATTAAGAGGGAAATTAGGAAGAATTTCGATAAGTATATCTAGAGCAGTACTACTTGATAAATAGAATTTTTATGAGGCGTGATGCGTAAAACCCCTCGCCTTCAGGCAGGGGATATAAGCGAATTGCCCTTCGGGTTCGGCAGTTGCTTTCCGACGCAAGGCGACAGGAACGCACTGCCTCACCAAATTTATTTGGCACTCTTATGCTAATTGGGTTATTATAAAGAAATAGTTGGTTGGTCGTTCGCGTAGCGTCTCCGCAGGAGAGCCAAATGATAATTTACGAGTTCAAAGTTAAAGGAAAAGACAAGCAGTACAGTGCAATAGATGATGCTATTCGCACATCTCAATTCATTCAGAACAAGTGTCTAAGGCTGTGGATGGATATTAAAGGGTTAACTAAATATGACCTTAATAAATATTGCGCTATACTTGCGGCTGAATTTCCTTTTGCTGACGAGCTTAATTCAATGGCGAGACAATCTGCGGCAGAGCGTGCGTGGTCTGCAATAGCTCGGTTTTTCGATAACTGCAAGAAGAAACTTAAAGGCAAGAAAGGTTTTCCAAAGTTTAAAAACAATTGCCGTTCAGTTGAGTACAAGACTTCTGGATGGGCACTTTCGCAAAACAGGAAGGCGATTACTTTTAGAGACAAAAAGGGAATAGGTACTCTTAAATTAAAAGGGACTTATGACCTTAATCATTACAACATCAAACAGATTAAGCGTGTCCGTTTAGTACGTCGTGCCGATGGGTATTATGCTCAATTTGCAATTGATATTGACTTAAAAGTAGAAACTCAACCAACTAATCAGATTGTCGGTATCGACATGGGGTTAAAGTATTTTATTGCCGACAGTAAAGGCAATGTAGAACCATCCCCTAGGTTTTACCAAAAGTCTCTTAAGCAGTTAAACCGAGCTAATCGCTCATATTCTAAAAAGTACGATCCTGCCAAGAAGAAAGCGAAGATTCGCCAATCCTCCAACTACCGCAAAGCTAGAAATACGTATGCTCGTAAGCACTTGAGAGTAAGTAGGCAACGAAAAGAGTATTGCAAGCGTGTTGCATACTCCGTTATCCAATCTAACGACTTGGTAGCCTATGAAGACTTAAATGTGAAGAACATGGTAAAAAACCGACATCTAGCTAAATCAATATCTGACGCTGGCTGGTCAACTTTCAGGCAGTGGTTAGAATACTTTGGTTACAAATATGGGAAGATAACGGTTGCTGTTGCTCCCCATAACACCAGCCAAAATTGTTCTAACTGTGGCTTGAAGGTGAAAAAGTCTCTATCTACAAGGACTCATGTTTGTCCACATTGTAACTACGTAGAGGATAGAGACGTTAACGCTAGTATCAATATTCTTAAATTAGGACTAACTACGGTGGGGCACACCGGAAGCTACGCTCGGGGAGATTTGCCCTCTTGGAGAGTTGGCGCAAGCCTGCTGTCTAATGGCGAGTCAAGGAACCAAGAATCCCCCCTTTTATAAAGGGGGGAGTGTCAAATCGTTGAAAGAATAAATATCACAGCCTAAATAAGCTTTTTTCGCACGTCAGCACGAAGAGTGCTGTAAATAGGCGCTATTTACGCCTACTACGTTCATCTAGTTTTTTGTTTTGCTCAAATATTAGAAAACTGCTTGGTAGCACAGACACAACAGACACCCCAACGCTGAATTTCGCCTGGTGGGGTAGGAGATTGACATTGAGGACAAACAGGTAAATTATGCGATCGCGCTTGCATAGCTTTAGCCCAATTTTCAAAAGCAACATTCGCATTTTCGCTCTTTGATGCGCGATCCCCTCTGACGCTTGTCTCATCGCCAACGTAACTGGGATGCTCACGCAGCGAAAGCGTTTTTTGCTGGTTTGCTTTATCTTGGGGACGCTTCCAACCAGCAGTAGAGAAGCGAATATCTACCAAAGGATCGGGCAGTTTTTCATTCAATTTTACAAGCAGCCGCTGGCGCTCGAAAGTCAAGTTTTGCGCCCAAGCAGCGCTAGAAGTTGCCACCCGCAATACATCACGCTGAATCGACAATGGTTGAGTATGAGCAGCAATCACTGTGCCAACCACTTCAGCCCAACACTTGAGCAAGCGGGGAAATGGCTGCTGGTGCAATAATATCTGAATTTCCGGAAGACTTAAAATATCATTAACTGATTTTAAAGACATCTCGCGTAAACCTTGAGCAAAAATTTTAACTTGCTACAGGAACTATAAAATCTATTCTTTGAATTTTCGTTAGGATTGGCACACATGTATTTTAAATTAATCCAGTAATCTACCTTTGAGGCAGACAGGCTATGAGTCAGAACCCCCAACTTTTGGGTACTCAATCGTCGAAAATACCTGGGTTGAAGCCACCACTAGCGGCAGCACTAGCTTGTTTAGAAGTGCAACTAGATCAAGAGTTAGCCCGATACCGACGTACACGAACCGGGTATAACACACCTAACCAAAGCCGTGCCAGTAGTAGCACCGGTCAACCCCAGCAGAGTGCGATCGCCATGATCGCTCGCAGAAAACCGATATCAACTCCAAGTTCTCTAATACAAGAAGAACAGCCCGTTCTTCAACCCAATACCCCACCCGCATCTGTTGAAGTTGAAACTCCTCAGGAAATGCCAGCGGCTACAACGGTAAATACTGAGCCATCAAAATCTCCAACCGTTGAGATTATAGATAAAACAGATACGCCTTCTTCGGAAAATGCCAGTATTGTGCCTGCGGTTGTAAAATCTGAGACAACCGAAAATACCCCATCAGATGACGCCCCCAAACAGCCAGACGATTACTTGGAATCATCTGAAGCACTGCTGCGAAGTTTGGCAGAAGAACAACCAGAAAAAAGAAAGCCAACTAACAACGACAGTATTTTATCGCCTTTGGGGATTGGCTCAATGTTATTGCTTTTAGTAGTAAGTATCACCTTAGGATACGTGCTATTTAATCCGGAAAGCTTGTCTGTGTTTCTTTCTGGTGGCAAGTCTGAGCAAAATTCGCAACCAACGGCATCGACAAATAATGTAAAAAATACTGAGGTAGCGAAACCGGAAACACCGACTACGCCCATACCTAAATATCCTAATCTTGCAAGAGATGAATTTCCGGAAGTGAACGATCCTAATGACGTAGTTGGCTTAAAACCCAAACCCAAACCGACTCCTAGAGCACTACCAAGCCCTGTGGCGGCACAAATACCAGCAAATCCACCTTTAACGCCAATACAACAGGCGCAACCCTTGCCTGGATTAAATTTACCGCCAAACCCAAAAGCGACAACTTCGCCATCATCCGCGACAGTGCCAGAAAAACCGCTTTCGGAAGTGAAACCTTCAGCAGATGGATTTTATCATGTTGTCATAGATAATGAAGGCGATAACACTTTCGCCTCTGCACGGCAAGTAGTCCCCGATGCTTATTTATCACCTGAAGGAAAATTGATTTATTTGGGTGCCCTGAAAACCAAAGAGCAAGTAAAACAACAGATCGAACTATTACAGTCAAAAGGAATTAAAGCGCGGGTGCAGCAACCTTAAGAAGCGAAAATCTACGATACCATGAAAAAAACATCTACTTAACTAACCCCTAGCTGTTGACACTGTGAGCTAATCGGTCTAATGAGCACGCAAGTGAATGGAGAGCCGAAATGGAACTGATCAAGCGTATCCAACGGGTGATTCGCGCTAATCTCAATAGTAGGACGGGCAGTGCGGAAGATCCAGAAAAGATTCTGGAGCAAGCCGTTATAGAGATGCAAAGTAATTTGGTGCAATTGCGACAAGCAGTAGCACAAGCGATCGCTACCCAAAAACGCACCGAACGACAAACAGCTCAGGCTAAGTCAACAGCAGAGGAATGGTATCGTCGCGCTCAATTGGCGTTACAAGCCAATAATGAACCTCTCGCTAGAGAAGCTCTTACCAAACGTCGAGCCTATCAAGAAACACATGATGCTCTTGCAGCCCAAATGCAGCAGCAAAACAGTCTGATAGCTAAAATGAAACAAGATATGCGATCGCTAGAATTGAAAATTAGCGAAGCGAAAACCAAAAAAGATATGTTCATCGCTCGCGCTCGTTCTGCTGAAGCCTCTTATCGACTTCAAGAAATGTTGAGCAGTTCATCTACCACCAGCAGCCTAAACGCTTTTGAACGGATGGAAGAAAAAGTTTTGCAACTCGAAGCCAAATCAGAAGCAATAGCACAACTTGACAGCGATGACTTACAGCAGCAATTTACCTCTTTAGAATCTAACAATAGTATTGATGGGGAACTAGCAGCAATGAAAGTGCAGCTTTTAAATGGCACAGAAAACGTACCACACCCCGGCAATGATTTAAATTCAAAGAGCGCAAATAGCTAAAAGTCACGAACCGTAAAGATTGGGCAATTACTCTGACTAAAGCATATCTTAGAAATTAAGGGTTGTGTAAAGCTACCAATTCAAAGCGAAAAGTTTAAATTGAAATAGGTAGCTATTAAACAGTAAAAAAGCTAAGTATCCGTTCAAAGCGCGTAAATCGCAAAAGGAAAAACAAAGTTATGGGATTATTTGATCGCATTAGACGAGTAGTTGGTGCTAACCTTAATGACCTAGTAAGTAAAGCCGAAGATCCAGAAAAAATGCTGGAACAAGCCATCCTGGAAATGCAGGAAGACTTGGTACAGCTGCGTCAAGGAGTCGCCCAGACAATTGCTGCTCAAAAACGTACAGAAAAACAGTATAATGATGCCCAAAATGAAATAAATAAGTGGCAACGTAATGCCCAGCTAGCGCTGCAAAAAGGTGATGAAAACCTTGCACGCCAAGCACTAGAGCGTAAAAAGACTTACACAGACACCGGCACTGCCCTTAAAACCAGCCTAGATCAGCAAAGTGTTCAGGTAGAAACTCTCAAGCGCAACTTAATCCAGCTAGAAAGCAAAATTTCTGAAGCAAAAACCAAGAAAGAAATGCTCAAAGCGCGGATCACCACCGCTAAGGCTCAAGAGCAACTTCAAGGCATGGTGCGCGGGATGAATACCAGCAGCGCAATGTCAGCTTTCGAGCGGATGGAAGAAAAAGTCTTGATGCAAGAAGCTCGCGCTCAATCGGCAGGAGAGTTAGCAGGTGCCGATTTAGAAACCCAATTTGCCAAATTGGAAGCTGGTAGCGATGTTGATGATGAATTGGCAGCTTTAAAAGCGTCCCTCGCACCAGCTAGTCCACCAAATCAACCTTTATTGCCACAAGAAACCACCACTCCCAAAACTAATCAGCAACCGGAAGTGGTTGATGCCGAGATCGAATCGCTACGCAAGCAATTGGATCAAATGTAACATTATCAGAAAAATCTTCACATCAACAGTCCCACGCCTTTTGGTCGTGGGATTTCGCGTCAAAATGATTTATTCAAGAGTTGTAGAGACGCGATATATCGCGTCTGTACGAGTCAATGGTCAATTAAGTTTAAACTCTGGATTATTGACTATTGACTTTGGACTATTGACGACTTTGGGATAGAGTATTTTGTGTGCCAATATAAATCGTGCCACCGGATGGAGACTGCAATGAGTAAGGGTGTAACGACCATAACCGATGCTGAGTTTGAAACCGAAGTTTTGAAAGCCGAACAACCTGTATTGGTTTACTTTTGGGCTTCTTGGTGCGGACCTTGTCAATTGATGTCACCAGTAATTAACTCAGCTGCCAATACATACAGCGATCGCCTGAAAATCGTCAAAATGGAAATAGATCCTAACCCACAGACTGTTAAAGAATATCAGGTTGAAGGTGTACCCGCGCTCAGGCTATTTCAAGGAAACACTGTCTTAGCTTCTAGTGAAGGAGTCATCGGTAAGGATAAATTACTCAGCTTCCTGGATACTCATTTAAACAATAATTAGTCCAAAGTTCTCTGACTCCTGACTCCTGACTCCTAACTCCTGACTCCTGATCCCTGGCTCCTGACTCCTGCCCCCTAACTAAAATGCAGTTTGCGAAACGTTTACAACCCCTGCAATTCAATGTATTTGCTGAGATGGACAGAGCCAAAGCAAAAGCTAAGGCTGCTGGACAACAGTTGATAGATCTGTCGCTGGGGTCTTCTGATTTACCAGCTGACGCGCACGTTATTGAAGCGATCGCTCAGTCTTTAAGCGATCAAAGTACTCACGGCTACTTGCTGTTTAACGGTACTCAAGCGTTTCGGCAAGCCGCAGCTAACTGGTACGAGCAAAAATTCGGCATAAAAGTAGACCCGGAAACCGAAGTGCTACCCCTCATAGGCTCTCAAGAAGGGACGGCACATTTACCTCTAGCAGTGCTAAATCCTGGAGATTTTGCCTTATTACTCGATCCGGGCTATCCTTCTCATGCAGGTGGAGTGTACTTAGCCAGCGGTCAAATTTACCCGATGCCACTCCGGGAAGAAAACAATTTTTTACCAGTATTTAGCGAGATTCCCGCCCCTGTTTTGGCACAGTCGCGGATGATGGTATTGAGCTATCCTCACAATCCTACCAGTGCGATCGCGCCATTATCTTTCTTTCAAGAAGCTGTAGCATTTTGTCAAGCTAATAATCTCGTCCTCGTTCACGATTTCCCCTACGTAGATTTGGTATTTGAGGAAACTGGGGACGGACAAGGAGGACAGGGAGACAAGGAGACAAGGAGACAAGGAGACTTGAGGGAATTTGCTTCCCCATCTTCCCCCCCTCCCCCCCTCCCCCCCTCCTCCCCTCTCGCTCCTTCAATTTTCCAAGCTGACCCAGATAAAAGCGTCTCGATTGAGTTTTTCACTTTGTCCAAGTCATATAATATGGGTGGCTTCCGTATTGGCTACGCCATTGGTAATGCTGAGTTGATTCACGCCTTACGTCAGGTAAAAGCAGCAGTTGATTTTAATCAGTATCGGGGAATTTTGAATGGTGCGATCGCGGCTCTTACTGGTCCTCAAGCTGGGGTGAACGCTGCTGTTGCTACCTTCAAACAACGTCGAGATGCTTTCATTAACGCTTTACACGGCATTGGTTGGCAAGTTCCTACCCCCCAAGCAACAATGTATATTTGGGCAAAGTTGCCGCCACATTGGAGTCAAAATTCTATAGATTTTTGTACTGAGTTAGTCGAACAAACTGGTGTTGCGGCTTCTCCGGGTGCAGGCTTTGGTAAATCTGGCGAAGGGTATGTTCGCTTTGCTTTAGTGCATGAGCCAACTATATTAACCACTGCTGTGGAGAGAATAGCTAAGTTTCTATGAAAAAGAGGGGTAAAGGGGAAACTTGTCCCGCACCCTTTCCCCCTCCTCTGTAAGCAATTTATTAACTCTTTATCTCTAATTAACGATAAATTTATCGTTTCAGCCTTGAATACCTGTAGTTTCTTCGGAGACTACGGGTAAAATTACATAGAAGATAATACTAAAAACTACTATAAAAAAGTATATTTAGTCAGCGTTGAGCTAAAATCGTAGCTTCAAAAGTCAAGGACGCGGCTTACATGACAGTAACTAAGCAATTCAAAATTACCAAGGTTATGAGCGCCAAAAGCAGACGCTCAAACTTATCTCAAAATTCGACATTGAAAATGGTTCCGTGGCAATTTTACCTAGCACCGTGGCTACTACAGACACGATTCATGGCGATTTTTGTTGCCGTTGTTGGATTGACGATTGCTGGTATCCCAGCGTCAGCCTTGGCATTTAAAACTGACAACTTCATCAACAACTCTTCAGTAAATTCATTGGATGATAATCACAGCAGCTTGAACTTAGAACTGGATGGGACTAAAACAAAACTTACTGCCAACGAAGCTATAGATCAGTTTAAATTGAACCGAGTTCAACCATACGATTTTAATACACAGACAATTTTGGCTGAGAAATATACAACTGATAATCAAGTTTCACAATTGCTGCAAAAAGCAGGAACCAATATACAAGAAATTATTCAAGCTAGTGAAGTGTCAAGTCAGACAATAGACGGCAAAACTTTCTTTATTTCTCGTGGGGATACAAATATAACCCCAAATACGCATACATATACTAATACTTGGAAAGCGCCTGCGTCTCCCCCTAAAAGAACGATACCAGAACCCTCGACAATATTAGGGCTAATAGCGATCGCTAGTTTGTTTGTCACCCAGCGCCAAAAGATGAAAATAGGCTAAGGATAAGAATTATTTTCATCTGAGGTTATAAACGTTAGTTTATGTATGTAAGAAATAATTAGTTTTATTTATTGTATTAATTGCAAAAGTACCTATTTTAAGTATTTTTACTGATAATTGTTTTGGAAAATTTATTATATTTTTAGGCACAGTTAATCAATAATCTACAGAAGCTTTACTTAACTAGGTTTACTAGTTTTGTAAAATGTGATATCTAGATAAGAGCCACCAAATATGGCTCATAATAGTGGGAATGCTTTGAAAAAGTTGTATAAGTACAACTTTTAGAGCAAAGTTATAGATATTAAGAATGCGGTTTGGACATCATACATAAAACAAAACAGCAGTTAGCTTTTTTATTTCTACTTACCTACCAGCTTTGCCTAATAGCTGATAGCTACACGTTCCTGCAATATTTCGCTTCCGAAACTAAAAAAATCATAAATTTTTTATTGTTTAGTTGGAAACAACCTTAATTTTTACTTCACTTTAAATTTTTTAATTGAAAAATTTAATTAATTGGGTATGGTAGTGCAGAGAAACTTAATTTAATAATTATAGCTGCATTCCCTAATCCCAATTTTTCCCTTAATTCATCATTTTTATGTATTTCTACTTTATTTTATGGCAATCTTTTTTTATTTGTGACATTAAACCATAGATAGAAATGACACCGAGATTATTGAAGATAGAGCACCAATTTCAATTACATCAGTCTAAAAAAATTTTGCTAATTGAAGATAATGATGTTAATCGAATATTGCTAAATGATTATCTAAAATATTTTGGTTATGATGTCGAAAGTTTATCTGAAGGTTCTACTTTTTTCTTAACTATAGAACAATTCCAGCCCAATTTAATTTTATTAGATTTAAAATTACCAGATATTGATGGTTATTTACTGCTAGAAAAAATGCAGAATAAATCAGATTACCTTAACATCCCTGTTATTATAGTTTCAGCTTTTGCTTTTAAGGCAGATCAAAAACGAGCTATAGATTTAGGTGCTTGTCGCTACTTTGTTAAACCTGTAAATCTAATTGATTTGATTCAAGCAATTGAAGAAGAGTTGGCTTTGAACAGTAAATAAACTTTCATGGTTGGTGTAAGTTTATTCAGATTCTTGGCTGGTAATAAACTCTTCAACAATTTGACTCAGGTTTTGCACATTATTACCAATTTCGGAAATTTTACGTTGAGCTTGTACTACCAGCAACATTGCTGTTTGCAGTTCGTTGAGTGTTTCATCCATACCGTGACGATATTGAGATTCAAAATCTTGCAGATTCATTGTTTTTCTTGCGTCTGAAATCGGATATATTACAGTTTCAATCATAATCAATATGCTGAAATTGCTAAATCCGTTAATTCGCTTAATCTTGACGCTCAAGTTAAACTCAGAAATCTTGCTTATTTATTAATAAAGTACATAAAAACATCTCCAAAGATATCTCACACAAGTATTGATAGGGTGAAAATAATAATAAACTTTACTTTCGTAATGGTCAATAAAAGTTAAAATTAATGGGAGGAGGATAAGTTAAAATAAATAAGAAGTCATGTAGCAGAAAAATCAAGCTTAGAATAATAACTGATAAAATAGATAGTAAAAAAATTATAAATTTATCAAAGCTTCAAACCAAAAAGAATATATTTAATAAATGCCGAGTATGAATGTAAAGAAATAAAGTCTCCTATAAAATCAATATTTAGTAGATAAATAGTTCATGAAAAGAACACATTTCTAGTAATTTTTCTTAAAATAGAGATAGGTATATTTGTGAAACTACCTCATAGTTGTGACAACATCTGCTCAAATAGTACCGCTGCTTAAAGATCCAGAACGTCTGGAAAACCGTCTGGTGGAAATTCCACCGGAACCTGGGGTTTATTTCATGCGCGACGCGAGCGATCGCATAATCTATATAGGTAAATCGCGGAAATTGCGATCGCGTGTTCGTTCATATTTCCGCGATTCGCAAAGATTAAGCGAACGCATCGCGACAATGGTAAAGCAGGTGACGGAAATTGAATTTATCGTCACCGATACAGAAGCTGAAGCATTAGCGCTAGAAGCAAACTTGATCAAGCAGCACCAGCCATACTTCAATGTGCTGCTAAAGGATGATAAAAAATATCCTTACGTCTGTATAACTTGGTCTGAAGAGTATCCGCGCATTTTTATTACCCGCAAACGGGGAATCGGTAAAGAAAAGGATAAGTTTTATGGTCCTTATACTGATTCTCACCTCTTACGGGAAATATTACGCATATCTAAGCGCATCTTTGCCCTGAAACAACGACCACAACCACTTTTCAAAGACCGTCCTTGCTTAAATTACGATTTAGGTCGCTGTCCGGGTGTGTGTCAAAAGCTGATTTCACCAGAAGAATACCGCAAAACTGTGCAAAAAGTAGCGATGCTATTCCAAGGTCGAACTCAGGAACTAATTGATATCTTGACACAACAAATGCAAAAATCGGCGGAAGCGCTGAATTTTGAGTCTGCGGCAAGAATTCGCGATCAAATCGCTGGTTTGAAGTCGCTGAATGCAAATCAAAAAGTTGCCTTACCTGATGATACCGTTTCGCGGGATGCGATCGCTCTGGCGGGTAATGATAAACACGCTTGTATTCAATTATTTCAGATTCGCGCTGGGCAACTTGTCGGACGCTTGGGTTTCGTTGCCGATACTCACGCTGAACCTGGAGCTATTTTACAACGAGTTTTGGAGGAACATTATCAAACCGCCGACGCGGTGGAAATTCCTACAGAGATTTTGGTACAGCATGAGTTACCAGATGCAGAAATATTAGCCGATGTCTTAACTCAACGCAAACAACGAAAAGTCACAATTTTGGCTCCGCAGCGGCAAACTAAGGCAGAATTAATTGAGATGGTCGAGCGAAATGCTCAATATGAATTGCAAAGAATGCAAAAATTGGGCGATCGCAATCAACAAGCCATGCAAGATTTAGCTGCTATTCTCGATTTACCCGATTTACCTCACCGCATCGAAGGTTACGACATCTCACATATTCAAGGTTCAAATGCAGTAGCTTCCCAAGTCGTGTTTATCGACGGAATCAGCGCTAACCAGCATTATCGTCACTACAAAATCAAAAATCCCACAGTCACAGCAGGACATTCAGATGATTTTGCGAGTTTGGCTGAAGTCATTCAGCGTCGCTTTCGCAAGTATGGTGAAGATCCGGAGTTATTAAGACAGGGTAATCCAGATTTCCCTGATTTAATCATGATTGATGGTGGTAAAGGTCAATTATCTTCAGTTGTTGCTGTTTTGCAAGAAATGAATTTATTAGAAGACTTGCGAGTCGTCAGTTTAGCAAAGCAGCGAGAAGAGATTTTTCTTCCTGGAGAATCCGCACCATTGCAAACTGAAGCTGAACAACCAGGAGTGCAGTTATTGCGACGGTTGCGGGATGAAGCGCATCGATTTGCAGTTAGTTTTCATCGTCAGCAACGCAGTGATAAATTAAAGCGATCACGTTTAGATGAAATTCCCGGTTTGGGACACCATCGACAAAAGCAGCTTTTAGGACATTTTCGCTCTGTTGATTATATCCGGCAAGCCACACCCGCACAACTAGCTGAGGTTTCGGGAATTGGTCCGCGTTTAGCGCAAGAGATTTACGATTACTTTCATCCGTCGTAAGAGGGATTATATAGGGTATGGCAAATTGATAATTGGGAAAATTTATTGCCGATTACCAATAAAGAAATTTAGCTAAAATAGCTCATGCTGTTAATTTACAGTCTGAGCATTTTTAATTAAAGTTAAAACCGAAACTGTAAGCGAACCACCTAGTTTGTAATTCGTCCAAAATAAGCATAAATTACAAAGCCGTATCAAAAACCTGTTGGGCGGTAAGGTTCAGTTTGGGGAAAGTTGGAGAGACTATTGGGGTGTTGCCCCGGAACAATGTTCTGACATATTCACCATCCACAAGTTCGCACACAAAAAGAGCGGGCTGTTTGGGATTGCCGAGAAAATCGCGTCCGCCCAATGCTGCATAATCCGCTATCCAATATTCGGGGATGCCCATCTCTTCATAATCGGCAAACTTTTTGTGGTAGTCGTCGCGCCAGTTTGTTGAGACAACTTCAATTACTAAAGGAATTGATGCTCCTTGGGTAACTGTTGACTCTTTTTCCCATAAAGGTTCATTAGAAAGATTATCAGAATTTACCAACAAAACATCAGGGAAGTATCCCGAATCTTTTTCAGCAGGTTTGACTAATGCAGTTTTGAGAAGTAGATAGGGAACCCCCAGAGTCCTAACTTGCACAGCTAGCTCTAAGGTTAAAAAGCTTGTGACTTTTTCGTGTTTCCCCGTTGGCTGCGACATTTCAACAATCACTCCATCATGTAGCTCGTAACGCTTACCGTCGTTAGGGAGCCACTCGATAAATTTTTCATAGGTTACGAGTTTGGGTAAGGTTTGGGTCATAGTAACGCCTCCACATATATTTGACTTTACCAGCCTATAAAAGAGCTTTGCGTACAATCTATTTATTTATTTTAAAATCGCTATCAATTTATCTTCAAAATTAATTCTCAATCTATTACCCAAAGCTTAAGTAAATATTAAGATAAATATTATTGTCACTAATAATACAGTTATTTGGTAATTTTAACTTTTCACTGCAAATACTAATTATCCTGAAAGTTGATGTCTGATGTCACAGTAAAAAAAGTTAAAATTACTGCAAATTACTTAGTCTCAAAGCTTTATTGATGGGGATCAGCCGATATAGAAGCGTTATACATTTGACAAAAGTAATTTATATGTCTAAAGTTGGATGTGTTAAGTGCCTAATGATTAAGATAATAAAACCACAAGAACATTTATGAATTTAAAATTTGCTTGAAGATGATGACACAATATAGTCGCTTTTGTTAGATTGTGTCAAACCACAACATTTACTGGTTTAATTGACACTTTTTTCGGATTTGCCTCAACCCAGAATAATTACTTTTTTGACGGTTTTTACCCATAAAAAATTACTAGATCAAGGAATTTTAAAATGCAATTAGTACAAAAAATTCGTTGCCCAAACTGCGGCAGCGAAGGTGAAAGGCATTATATTTCTCATAGTCAATTGACTCGGACACAATGCCCGACTTGTGACTACTTAATGGTATCTTGCACCCGCACGGGTAAAGTAATTGAGGCTTATGCGCCAGGTATTCTTGCTAAAAGGTAAAAGTAAAAGTTAGAAGTTAGAAGTTAGAAAATCACTTCTAACTTCTAACTTTTACCTTTTTAGTTTTTAGTTTTTACTTGTTCTTAATTGTCCACAAGCAGCATCAGCTTCTAACCCACGAGAATAGCGGACGCTAACAGCAATGTTTTGCTCCTTGAGAACAGTAAGAAAAGCAGATATGCGCTCGTTATTTGGGCGTTTGTAATCTACTTCGCTGATAGGATTGTAAGGAATCAAATTAACGTGGCTTTGAAACCCTCGCAGACGTTTTGCTAATTGTAATGCGTGTTCTGGTAAGTCGTTCACCCCAGCCAGGAGAACGTATTCAAAACTAACGCGACGCCCGGTAATTTCTACATATTCGCGACATTCAGCCAGCAAATCTTCAATTTTGTAAGAATGTGCGCTGGGAATGAGTTGTTCTCGCAGTGTTTGATTAGGTGCGTGGAGACTAACAGCGAGGGTCACTTGCAGATGGTGTTCGGCTAACTGACGAATGCGATCGCGTATTCCGACAGTAGATAAAGTAAGCGATCGCTGTCCAATTCCCACATCTTTATTTAAAGATTTGATCGCACCTAAAACATTATCTACATTTAACAACGGTTCGCCCATACCCATAAACACCACATGGCTAACTCGTTGTTGAAAATCTTCTTGCACAGTTAGCACTTGATCGACAATTTCATGCCGTCCTAAATTGCGCTTGTAGCCTCCCTTACCAGTGGCGCAGAAATCACACGCCATCGGGCAACCCACTTGCGTAGAGACGCAAACTGTGAGACGCTTATCTGAAGGAATACCAACAGTTTCAATAATTTGACCATCTGCCAATCGCAAAAGATACTTGACAGTGCCATCAGGTGCAACAGAGCGGTAATGTAAAGTTGAGCGTCCAATCGGTATTTCTGCAACTTCTGCCCGCCATTGTTTAGAAAAGACAGAGATATCATTAAGCGATCGCACGCCCTTGTTATATATCCAATCGTGCAGCTGCTTTCCTCTGTAAGCAGGTTGTTTTTGTTGCTGCACCCAAACCGTCAATTCCTCCAAAGAAGCGCCCAACAGTGGCGGAATTGAGATTTGTGCTTGGGGAGTTGTGATAGTGGCAGAGGCAGAGTTAGCAGACATAACATTTAGAAATTGGCATGAGATCTATATGGTAGGCGATCGCCTGTGTTAGTGCCGAGGCGGTTTACCGAAAAATCGTTTAAAAAGCGATCGCTACTCACCTAAACGCTACAAATAAATTAACCAAAAGTTGAGCCGTTCCAGCCCCACATATAACCTTTAGCATCCGCAAACTCAATATAAGTGCGATTTTTCGGTACACCTAGCGCAGAGTCAATTTCTTGGCAAAAATCCTGACTCATCGCTTGAGTTTGCTCTGATTTCATCGTGCCGACGCTCTTAATTTCAATGTAGCAAACTGGGTCTGTATTACCAGCAAAGGTCATGGGAATTTCAGCTTCAAAAGCTGTCATGATATAAGACTCCGGTTTGCCTGTATGCTTGGCTAACTTAGCTGATAAACTTTTGAGCATTGCTTCAACTTCAGCTTTTGCCGGCGCAGATACAGAAGTTTGTACTTTAATTAAAGGCATAATCAAATTTGTTAGTTGTTAGTCGTTAGTCGTTGTTAAAATACTACTCTCCTTGTCTCCCCCTCTCCCCCTCCTCCCCTCCTCACTGCAAAGACGAGCGAAACAGATGATTGTGTTCGGGATGATATAAATGCGAGCGCAAAGCGACTCCTTTGGAGTATCGCGCTTCGCCTTTTACTTGCGAAAGTGCAGGACTAATTACGTATAATGTAGTGCGAATCAGATTTTCCTCGATTGTACAATCTGCCATTTTGTCAAGGGCAACAACCAGAATTTTTTCATCTTGCCAGCCAATTCGATAGCAAATTGCTACTAGCGTATCATTTGGGTAGTGTTCTAGTAATTTGGCTTGGGCATTTGCGACGTGACGGGCACTTAGATACAAACAAAGGCTAGCTTGGTGTGCCGCGAGACTGGCTAATTCTTCTGTGGGGGGAACTACTGTACGTCCGCTGATGCGGGTGAGGATGATAGTTTGGACTAAGCCAGGAACGGTTAACTCAACTTTAAGTTTAGCAGCAGCAGCTTGAAAGGCGCTGATACCTGGTATGACTTCAAAGGGAATATCTGCCTCTGCCAAAAGCTGCATTTGTTCATGGATGGCACTATATAAACTCGGATCGCCAGAATGAAGACGAACGACAGATTTATGCGATCGCACTCGTTCTATCATGATTGGCAAAATCTCTTCTAAAGTCTTATTCGCCGTTTGAATAATCTCCGCATCTTCTCGGCAAAGTTCTAAAATTTCTTCGGGGACTAAAGAATCTGCAAATAAAATCACATCAGCACGGTTTAGCAGTTTCTGCGCTTTTACCGTTAGCAAATCAGGATCGCCGGGACCTGCCCCCACAATATATACTGCTGGTATTAAAAATTTTTCATATTCTTTGTTACTTATGTTTGCAGTATAATCACTCATAAATCAGGCACAAGATAATTTAGTAAAAAATTTTTTTTGGCATTTTTTCAGCATCCTTCCGGATAAATACTCTTTGCCTAGTAGAGATGAGTGGTAGATGCACCCTGGTTAAGCCCTAGAGAAAACTCTGGGGCATTTTTTATTTTTAGTCAGGAGTCAGAAGTCAGGAGTCAGAAGTCAGGAGGCACGGAGTTAGTTGGTAGTTGTCTACTCTCCCCATCCCTAGTCCCTATTCCCTCGTCCCTAGTCCCTCATCTTCATTGGGTGTGGAAACTACATCCGGCAAAGGACGTTTCGCTAAGTAAAGCCAAGCTAGCCCAGCTAATCCGAAGAGAATTCCCGTTAAACTTACCAATTGTGCGATTCTTAGGGGTCCTAGCATCAAGCTATCAGTCCTTAGACCTTCGATCCAAAAGCGTCCTAAGCTATAAGCTACCCAGTAAACCATAAACAAAGTACCTATTTTTAGGCGTGGTTTCGAGCGCAAACTCCTAAAAAACAAAGTTATTAGTAAAGCGAAAACCATTAAATCCCATAGAGATTCGTAGAGAAAGGTGGGATGAAAATACTCAAAACTAGCCAATTCTGGGGGACGACGTTCTGGCGGAATGTATAGCTTCCAAGGTAAATTGGTAGGACCGCCAAAAGCTTCAGAATTGAAAAAATTGCCCCAGCGCCCGATCGCTTGTCCTAAAATCAGGGAAGGTGCTACTAAATCTGCCAATTGCCAGAAAGAAATTTGCTTGAGTTTAGCAAAAATTAACGCCGCCACAACCCCACCAATAATTGCACCATGAATCGCAATACCTCCTTGCCAAATGGCAACAATGCGTTCTGGGTGCTGGGCATATTCTGCCCACTGAAACAAAACGTAATATATCCGTGCGGCAGGAATTGCTCCAATTACCAGCCAAATTGACAAATCACTGAGCAACTCTGGATTAACATTACGGCGCTTTGCCAAGTACTGAGAGAGGCTAACGCCAATTAGCACGGCTGAGGCAATCAATAAGCCATACCAGCGGATAGTTAAAAATCCGATTTTAACCAGAATCGGTCCTGGAGAAGTAAATTGAAACGCCAAAGGCAAGGCGAAAAAATCCAGTGACATGCAAAAGTACCTAAAAAATGATAATAATCAGTGTGTGCATTACAGTAGGCAAGAGTTGGATCTGCCTAAGCACTCTTGCTTGAATAAATTGGTCAGCCGTCCCACCTAGATCCGCGATCCTAACGAGTTTTTTCAATACACGGCTGACCAATTTATTTTTGCACAACCCCTAAGTTAACTAAAGAATATATTTTTCTTAAGTCTATGCTCTTAGTTGATGAGCATTTATATATCAGAGGTTGACGCAAGCGAAGTATTCTGTTCTTATCCATAGAATTGATTTTAAGTCGCCTTGGGTTGACAAAATAGGATAGGCAATCAAAGCAAAACTAAGTTTGAATTTTCGGCTTTAGGATATTTATTGCTTCATCAGACTTCTAGTCTAAAGGTCTTAGGCGCAAAATTATCACCTTTATTTCTAAAGTAAAAATAGGGGTTCGCTAGATATCAATTGAGTTTCGATATAATCACCTAAACAACTGTGAGGCTTCTTCGATTGTGATTGCCATTTATCCAGGTAGTTTCGACCCCATCACCTTAGGGCACCTTGACTTGATCCAACGTGGTAGTCGGTTGTTTGAGGGTGTGATTGTGGCTGTGTTGCGTAACCCAAACAAAATGCCACTGTTTAGCGTGCAACAACGCCAAGAACAGATTCGTCTTTCAACAAAACATCTACCTAATGTAGAAGTAGACAGTTTCGATGGTCTAACCGTCAATTATGCCCAAATGCAGCAAGCACAAGTTCTGCTGAGGGGTTTACGGGCGGTTTCCGACTTTGAAGTAGAGCTACAGATGGCTCATACTAATAAAACCCTTTCTACTCAAATAGAAACTGTTTTTCTAGCTACCTCAAACGAGTATAGTTTTTTAAGTAGTAGTGTGGTAAAAGAGATTGCAAGGTTTGGTGGCTCTATTGATCATCTTGTTCCCCCGCACGTCGCCCTAGATATATACCAATGCTACGCTCACCAACAGACAGTATCGAACCCAATCAAAACGGAAGCAACCCAGAATCTCAGGAGTTTGCCGACGGAAACTCCTATGGAGACGTTTCAGGAATGGGAAGTGTAGAAATTGAGCAGGAACTCAACCGCTTAGAGGAAATGATTCTTTCTAGTTTCCACATTCCCCTGACGCGACGCACGTTAGTGGATGAAGAAAAGCTGCTCGATCAGCTTGATTTTATCCGAGTTTCTTTGCCATCTGTTTTTCAAGAAGCTGCCGCGATTATCCAACAAAAGCAAGAAATTCTTCTGGAAGCGGAAGAGTATGGACAGCAAGTTGTAGAGGCTGCACAAGCCAAAAGAGCGCAAATTCTAGCTGAAAGTGACATTATCCGACAAGCAGAAAGAGAGGGACAGATGCTTCGGCAACAAGTGCAGCAAGAATGTGATGCGATGATGGAAGACACCCTGGCGGAAATTGAGCGCAAGCGACGTGCTTGTCAGCAAGAGTTGGAGGAAATTCGGCAACAAGCGATCGCCCAAGCTCAAGAAATTGAAAATGGCGCCGATACTTATGCTGATAGCGTCCTAGAAAATATTGAGCAAAACCTCACCGATATGTTGCGAGTCATCCGCAACGGACGCGAACAACTGTACCCAGACACGCCACCACAACGCAATTCATCACCCGGCAAGAAGAAATGAGTAAGTTAATAAAAGTATTAGGTTGCTTTACCACAATTGGCTTTAATTAAACAGGATTATTAATAAATGTTTACTTAAGCCCAAGTTAATATTGGATTAGATATAGGAAGCTTATTTGGATTAAATATAGCAAGCTTATTAGGAATTATTTATGTTTTCTTGGGTGCAATTTACTTAATTATAATGGTATTTTTTCTAGTTCAAAGAGCAACTAGATTGACTAATTGGGCTTTGTCACTTTATATTATCCAGGCGATATTTATCCCAGTTTTGATGTTTTTATCTGGGGTAATTTTAATTTTTCAAGGTTGGCGCTTAGATCCAATTCTTCAGTTTGGGCAATTTCTATCATTTCTCATAATTATTTATTTTGCTATTAAAGATATTGTAATTAATGCAGTTTACCGCAATAGGTAATATCACCTTATGCAGGAACCATAGTAGAGACGTTACATGTAACGTCTCTACTATATGTGTGGTTTGCAACTTTGCGCGAAGCTTTTAAAGAGTATAAGTAAAATCTTCAACCAACATACCGGGAACCATACTACCCCCAAGTTGACGACTTTCGTATGTTCCAACTTCAGGAATGAATTCTTGAAAATTGGTTAGGTCAATCAAATTTTCTCCCCAAAAGCGATAGAGACTGTCATCAAAACGCAGATTTTCAATTGGGGCAATAATTTCTCCCTTTTCCACCCAAAAACAAGCATAACGAGTCATACCTGTGATTCTACCAGTTGGGCGATCGCTCCAATTCAAGTAATGTAAATTCGATACATATAACCCTGTATCTAAACTAGGCAAAATCTGCTCAAATGCTAAATTTCCCATACTCACTTCTGGCGCACGTAATGACTCATTTCCATTCGCGCCATTAGCATTTTTTTCATATTCCTTGGCAGTGCGAGAATTCACCAAGGTATTTACTAATATACCTTTTTCAATTATAGGTATTTCCGGCGCTGCCATTTCTCCCCATTCATTAAATCGCGGCACTAACCCCCGTTGAAAGTTTTCTTTCAAATTAAATAAGCGAGAAAGTTGCTTTTCTTGACGCCATATCGCAGCCATTGCACTATTTCCTTGTTGAATATCAGCTTCGCTGACACCACCCCAAGAAAGCATCATTAATAAATCAGAAACAGCCGCCGGCGCAAAATAAGTTTTGTAATTTCCTCGTGGCAATTGTTTTGGCAAATTTGAAAGCAGTTTTATTTGCCTTTTCGCGTCACTGATTTTCGCCGTATAAGCAGTGGAATCCCAATCACTCCCGGCAAAAGTGCCTTTTACAGCTTGTCCCGAAGTCGTGAAAATAGAATAATCTAAGGTAAAAGTATCGGTTGCAAATAAATGTTTTTGACCGCTAGAATCACCATAACCTTGAATTACCGAGCCTCCAGCATATATCCCGGCAAAATCCAATTCGGCAACTTGTTCTAGTACGGTTGGTACTACCGCTTCTGCCGCCAACAATTTTCCCGAATGTATTTCCCGACTGGTATTTGTTCCTGATGGCAAAACTAGATAAGGATCGACGGGTAAATAGGGCAGTTCTTCCCTTAGTTCTTTCAAAGCGTTGTATGCTGCTTGCCAATCTATTTCCCAATTTCCAGTAAAGGGAAACTGCCGAAAACTATTGCGCTGATCTTGCATCAAATTCAGTTCGATCCAACCATCAGCAACACAACCAGTTTGCCGCACTTTGGCGTGATTGAACCGTGTAAATTGACTGCGTTCGCTGTGTAGTTTTATTGTGAAGTATTCGCTCTCTATTTTTTTACTTAGCAGAGTTTCAATCAATCTATTAAAGCTGATTTCTAAATTCGATAATTCGTCAATTTTCATCGGCATTTTCTGGGGAGATGAGGGAGTGGGGGAGTGGGGGAGTGGGACAAGGGGACAAGGGAGACAGAGGAAACGCTTGGGTTGCAGGGGAGGCAGGGGAGACAAGAGGGAATCTTGACTCCTGACTCCTGACTCCTAACTCCTGAATTCTCAGGCTCCACCGCCAAAGACTTCGACGTTAGCAAATAAACATATGGGTGAACCGTGTCCTACGGAAATCGCCTGATTTGGTTCTCCTTTGCCACAGTAAGCTGTGCCGTACATTTGCCAATTAGAGGAGTTTCCTAGTTTGATTAAGCTTTGCCAAAATTCTGGTGTAGTGGCTCGATAGTTGGGATTGCGGAGGGTTTTGGTGAGTTTGCCGTTTTCTATCAATTTGGCATACTCGCAGCCAAACTGAAATTTATAACGTTGGTCATCAATTGACCAAGAACGGTTAGATTCCATGTAAACGCCGTGTTCTATGTCAGCGATGATTTCGTCAAAGGTGGCGTTTCCTGGCTCTAAATTCAAGTTTGCCATGCGATCAATCGCTGGTCTATTCCATGAACAAGCACGCGCACAAGCAACTCCTGGCACACCGGCTCTAGCTTGGCTTTCTAAACTGCCCACACCGCGCTGAAGTACGCCTTCTTTAATTAAGTATTCCCGTGTTGCGACTGCCCCGGTGTCATCAAAGTTATAGCTGGCAAATTCTCCGGCAACGGTGGGATCAAAGGTGATGTTCATTAACTTAGAACCGTATACTAAGTTTCCAAAGTCACTTTTGTTGACAAAGCTGCCGCCGGCGTAGTTGCGTTCATCTCCTAAAATGCGATCGATTTCTAAAGGATGTCCGACACTTTCATGAATTTGTAGCATCATTTGGTCTGGTGCTAAAACTAAGTTCGTGCGCGTGGACGGGCATTCCTCTGCTGTCAATAGTTCTATTGCTTGTTCACCAATTTTCTGCACTTGTTGCCATAATTCTTCTTCTCTTAACAGTTCCATGCCACCTTGGTAACAGTGTGCTTGCCAGCCATTATTGCTGCGCTGCTGCACGATCGCTCCATCTTGTGCCGTAGCTCCGTAATGAGTGCCTAAAGACAAGATTTTTTGATACACCTCTGAGCCGTTACTGCTGACAAACCAAGTTTCTTTTTCGGTGGTGGTGGTGGTGGCTGTGGTTTGGACGATTTTATCGTCAACTTTTAAGGTTTTGCAAATGCGGATAAGTATATCGTTTATTTCTCTTGGACTCAGTGCATCTAACGGTTTGAGAAATGGAGAAATATATTCACCAACTACTTTGGGACGTTCTTTTACACTGAAGGGATATATCCACCATTCACTTGCGACTAGTGCCTGTTTATAAGCTTTTTCCGCAGCATCTTGCAAGCTGACAAGATCCAAAGAATTCGTAGCAGCGTAACCGAGACAACCATTAACCAAAACTTCCAACATCACTCCCATAGTGGAGGATTTGCCGTTTGTTTGAGGTAAGGCATCTCGAACATAACAGTTATACTTGTTTTCCTTTACGGCTCTAATACCAATCCAATCAGCGGGGATATTTAGAGAAGCGATCGCCTTTGTTAATTCAGACCACATAAGTTTAATTCAAAATTCAAAATTCAAAATGAAGACTTTATTGTTGACGATTTTGTTTGGTTTTGACGACAATTGCTGCAATTATCTTAATTAACTCATTGATTTCACCCAGAAGCGGTAGCAGACGGTTTTCTGACATTAACTCAGTAGCTATCAAAAGTCTTAGCCAGTATCTAGTTTCCCTGCCTTCTTTTAAAGCAATTTCTAGCTTATGAACAAAGTCGGCAGTACTCTGGGCTGATTGAGATTCTTCAACGTTTGCCCCAATTGATGTGCCAGAGCGAAGCAACTGCTTAGAAAGTGTTCGCGCTACTCCCGAAGATTCATCTAATACCTTGCAAAGGTTGATGATACGAATGGAAAAATCAAACGTTCTATCATTTATTGCTTTATAGTTGCTCATAATGCGTGAATTTTGAATTTAATTTCTGTGCCAGCGGGTTCCGTCACGGTTATCAATTAGGGTAATTCCGCATTGAAGCAGTTCATCACGAATGCGATCGCTCAAAACAAAATTCTTCGCTAAACGCGCTTCTTGTCTTTCCTGAATTTTCGCTTCAATTTGGGCATCGCTTAAATTATCACTCGTGGAATTCTCCGCTTCCATCTCGGCTTCTAAACCTAAAACTCCAGCTAAAGTGACAAGTGTATGCCATTGTTTGAGTAACTCATCCGGTGGTATTTCGGTTTTTCCTTCATGAACTAAAATATTTCCTTCGCGGTGTAGTTCTTTAGCTAATTCAAATAGCACTATTAAACCACCAGGGAAATTAAAGTCATTATTTACAGCTTCTTGAAAACGTTCAATATAGGAATTGGGCACTGGGGAGGAAAAATTATTTCCTTGCCCTCCTTTTCCCCATCCGAATTTTTCACCGTATTGATACCCAAAAAGCAAACCTTTTTTCAAGGTGTGCCAACCATTTGTTGCTGCCTGAATTGCTTCGTCAGTAAAATCAATTGGTGTACGATATTGCGCCATCAGGACAAATAAGCGCACTGCCATCGGGTCAACGCCTCGATCCAGTAAGTCGCGAATGGTGGTAAAGTTACCTAAAGATTTGGACATCTTTTCGCCATCCACCTTGACCATGCCGTTATGCATCCAGTATCGAGATAACGGTTTGCCTGTGACTGCTTCAGATTGAGCAATTTCATTTTCATGATGGGGGAAAATTAAATCTTCTCCGCCGGCGTGAATGTCGATTGTTTCGCCAAGGCGATCGCGTACCATCGCACTACATTCAATATGCCATCCGGGACGACCTTTACCCCAAACTGATTCCCAAGCGGGTTCTCCCGGTTTTGCAGCTTTCCACAAAGCAAAATCAACCGAATCTTTTTTCTTCTGATACTCTGGATCTTCTAAATCAACTCGTCCACTCGCACCAGCTTGGGAATTTTCTAATTTGCGTCCAGAAAGCTTGCCATACTCAGGAAACTGACGCACCGCATAGTAAACATCACCCTGATTTGCGTAAGCGTAGCCTTTGTTCTCTAACTCGTGAATTAGCCGAGTTATGCCATTCATTGTGTGGGTAGCGCGGGGATATTCCGAGGCTTCTTTGACATTCAGCCGTGCCATATCCTCAAAATATGCTTTGATAAAGCGCTCAGATACAGCTTCCATCGAGGAATGTTCTTGCCGCGCTCGATTCAAAATCTTATCATCAACATCAGTAAAATTCTGGACGTAGCGCACTTCATAGCCAACAAATTGCAGGTATCGACGTACTACATCCCAAACTATACAAGCTCTGGCATGACCCAAATGGCAATAATCGTAAACCGTCACGCCGCAGTAATACATCTTAACCTTTCCTGGCTCGACTGTTTCAAAGGGTTCCTGACGACGGCTGAGAGTGTTGTAAACGCTTAGGGTCATTCTTATAACTTAAGAAATAAAGTGCATCTATTAAGCCATTGTAGATTTTCCAGTCTATAGCACGTCTACTCCTATTAAACAAAACACCCCTTGGTGTGATTTTTGGAAATTATTCTCATACTAAAGTTTTAGCGAGTTGAAGAAATAAGACTCATTCTCAATAATTACGCATTGTAACAATTGTCAGGATTTTAGTTTGACCCAGTGCCAAAAAAAAAGTAAGCGCACTGGCAGATTGCGATGTCTGTTTGTTTTCGTTTATTGCACGCAAATCAAAACCATGCATCTACCAACAAGAAGAAACAACATGATTACCAAACGGTTAAAAGAATTGCTTTTGGCTGTTGCTCTTTTACCTATGCTTGTGCAACCTGCATTTGCTCATGCAATCTGGTTTGATAGCCAGGACAAACAATACCAGCTGGTGTTCGGTCATCCAGAAGAAGGTCCAGAACCCTATGATGTAGGCAAATTCCGGTCAGCTACAGCCTACGATATCAACAAACAGCAGGTGCCGGCTGAAATTGTCATCAAAGATGGTGTGTCTGTTGTTCCCCAAGGAAAGATTGCCGCGCTGACCGCCACTTATGATAATGGTTTCTATTTGAGAAACCCTGGTGATACTAGTTCTCGCAACATTTCACAAGCTGAGGCAGAGGCACTTAATTACGTCAATGTCTCTAATTATTTGAAGTCCACCAAGGCTCTCTATGACTGGTCAGAAGCGATTTCCCAACCGTTTGGTCTTCCACTTGAGATTCAGGCTTTGCGGAATCCCTTTGAGGTAGCGGTAGGAGAAACCTTGCCAATTCAGGTTTTGTTTGAGGGTAACACGATAACTGACCCGTTAGTGGAATATCTGGGACAAACCCTCTCACTAGATCCAAATGGCATTGCTTATGTGCCCATCGGCGACTCTGGACTGCAACCAATCGAAGCAAGCTACTTCAGCCCCACCGCAACTAATCCTCGTGTTGAGTACGCTACCACATTAACCGCAGAACGTATTCCTGAGCCTTCGGCACTGCTTGGTTTGGGTATGCTTGCTACACTGGGGTTTGCTTTGCAGCAGTCTAAAAAGTTTAAATTAGCACTCTCAAGCGATCGCTAGCTTTAAAAAATCTCTGCCGTTGCTAATGGCGTTATCACAGCAGAGATTCCGCCATTAGCTGGAGTTGAGGACGATAACGGTCAGTCGATGCCAAGGGTGACTCTGGCACACTAAGCTTCTACTGTAGGGCTGAGACTGACTATTTTAATTTTGAAAGCCTTATTTAAACTTAGGAAACCAGGATCAGGCGATTGCGTGCGCTAAATTAGTAATTTGAGCGTAGTATTTTTATAACGTTTTTCTTAACCTGGTGACGGTCAAACTATGCAATCAGCAGTTACTCCTGACCAATCTCAAGCAATGGATGCGCCGAAAAAAGGCTTGCCTGTAACAATTATTACTGGTTTTCTCGGTAGTGGAAAGACGACTTTACTTAATCATATCCTGACTAATCAACAGGGTTTGAAAACCGCTGTTTTAGTGAATGAATTTGGCGAAATTGGCATCGACAATGAATTAATTGTTTCCACTGGCGAAAACATGGTGGAACTGAGTAATGGTTGTATTTGCTGCACCATTAATAATGATTTGGTTGATGCCGTTTACAAAGTTTTAGAACGCGAAGAAAGGCTAGATTATCTAGTTGTAGAAACAACCGGATTAGCAGATCCGCTACCAGTCGCGTTGACATTTTTGGGTACAGAATTACGCGATTTGACTCGTCTTGATTCGATTATTACGGTAGTAGACGCGGCAAATTACAGCTTGGATTTATTCAACTCACAAGCAGCTTACAGTCAAATTGCTTATGGTGATGTGATTGTTCTCAACAAAACTGATTTAGTTGATGAAGCCACTTTAAATGAGTTGGAGAAAAAAATAGGCGAAGTTAAAGAAGGAGCAAGAATTCTTCGCACCACGCGATCGCAAGTACCACTGCCTTTAATTCTCAGCGTTGGTCTGTTTGAGTCTGATAAGTATTTTGACGCTGTTGATGAGCACGACCACGCTCATGACCATCACGACCACGACGACCACGACCATTCTACATGCGGTCACGACCATCACGACCATGATCATCATGAACATCACCATCATTCCGACCATTTAGAAAATGATGGCTTTACCTCAATATCTTTCCAAATTGACAAACCATTTTCTATTAGGAAGTTTCAATATTTCTTAGATAACCAGTTAACTGATAATATCTTCCGTGCCAAGGGAATTATGTGGTTTGATGAAAGTCCAAACCGTCATATTTTCCACCTTTGCGGTAAGCGCTTTACTATGGACGATGATGAGTGGAAAGGTGAAAAGAAAAATCAGCTAGTTCTAATTGGTCAAAATTTAAATCAAAATCAGTTGCTAGAACAGCTAGAAAAGTGCATCTGTATTCCTTCCACAAGTCGCGGTAAAGGATTTGGAAAATAGTGATTAGGGGCTAGGGGCTAGAGACTAGGAAATTAATATTTTATAATTTTCTTTCTTGTCTCCTTATTTCCCTAGTCCCTAATCCCTAATCCCTAATTATGCGCGTTATCATCCAGCGAGTTAAATCATCTCAAGTTACTGTAAACGATGAAATTGTCGGCAAAATTGGGCGAGGGTTAAACTTGCTTGTAGGTATTGCCGATACTGATAGTCATGTCGAAATCGACTGGATGGTGCGTAAGTGTTTGGATTTGCGGCTGTTTCCTGATGAAGAGGGGGGAGACAGATGGCAAAAATCGGTGCAAGAAATTAACGGCGAGTTACTAGTAATTAGTCAGTTCACCCTTTACGGCGACTGTCGCAAAGGTCGCCGTCCCTCGTTTGACCGTTCAGCCGCTCCAACATTAGCCAAAGATTTATATAATCGCTTTGTCGCTAAGTTGCAAGAAACTGGTTTGCGGGTAGAAACTGGTCAATTTGGCGCGATGATGCAAGTGTCTATTGAAAATGACGGTCCGGTTACCTTATTACTAGAGCGAGAAGCAATATAAGGGTTTATACGTAGTTAATAAATATAAGAAACGCTATACTAAGCAGTTCTAAATGATGAGAGAATATTAAACTAACCATCACAAAAGTTTAAACTCTCTCATCATGGCTAAGATCCAGTTTTCTAGAGGTATTAATGAAGATGTCATTCCAGACGTGCGGTTAACGCGATCGCGTACTGGCGACAGTGGTACAGCAACGTTTATTTTCAACAATCCTAAAGCTTTGGATCAAGGCGTTACTGAAGATATTACCGGCATGTATATGATTGACGAGGAAGGAGAAATCATCACTCGTGAAGTCAAAGCTAAATTTATCAACGGCAAACCAGAAGCATTAGAAGCTATCTATATAATGAAATCTAGCCAGGAATGGGATCGTTTTATACGCTTTATGACGCGGTACGGCGAGGAAAATGGATTAGAGTTAAATAAAGCTTAATCAAAATTGGGCATTGGGAATTGGGCATTGGGGAGCCAGTGCGTTGCGGTTCAACACTTGGCGGTTGCCTCTACCGTCCCGCCAAAGTGTTGAACCCGTTCGCGCAGCGTCTCCGCATCTGAGAAGGGAGGTCACGAACGTTGAGGCATCTGGCGTCGGGTTAAGCGCGTTGTTCGCGCAGCGTCTCCCACAGGAGAAGCATCTGGCGTCATTGGGCAATGGGCTTTTCCCCTTCCCCCTTTCCCCTTCTTCAAAAAGCCCCTTTCCCCTTTCCCCTTTCCCCCTCTGAAATTGCCCATTAGCAAAATATATGCAACAACCTCATCCTGATTCACCAGAAATGTCAGTAACTTGTGGTGTCGTTACAGTTAGCGATACACGCACAAGTGAAACAGACAAAAGTGGACAGCTAATTCAGCAATTACTCTTCAATGCTAATCATGCTGTCGGAGCTTACACAATTATCAAGGATGAACCAGCACAGATTCAAGAGCAAATTGAATTGCTGGGTAAAGACGCAAATTTAGATGTAATAATTTTCAATGGTGGCACAGGGATTGCACCGAGGGATACTACCTACGATGCAATTGAGAAATTACTCTCAAAAACCTTATCCGGATTTGGCGAGTTGTTTCGCTTTTTAAGTTATCAAGAAATTGGTTCGCGAGCGATCGCATCTCGCGCTGTTGCTGGTATTTATCAAAATAAATTAATCTTTTCTGTTCCTGGTTCTAGCAATGCTGTCCGACTGGCGATGTCCAAGTTAATTTTACCGGAACTGGTGCATTTAGTTAGCCAAATGCGGAAATAATCGTGGACTGAATGTAGTACTTTGAGCGGTGAACCGCTCACTACGAAAAAAACAACCCCTTTAGATATAAGGGGTTGCGAGATTTTATTGAATTATTTTTTCAACGTATTAAAATTGAGCGATTCTCCGTAGGAGAGGCTACGCTAACGCCAAACTGATTACAGACAAAATGGCAGCGATAACATAGAACACCGCAACTACTTGCTGTTCTGACCAACCAGTAAGTTCTAAATGATGGTGTAGGGGTGCCATTTTGAACAACCGCTTACCTTTACCATCAGGACCTTTTGTGGCTTTGTAGTAACCAACTTGCGCCATTACTGAAAGGGTTTCGACGAAGAAGATACCGCTAATAATAAATAGTGCTACCAAGCTATTAGTCATCAATCCTACGGCTGCCAGAGCGCCTCCCAGCGCTAGGGAACCAGTATCTCCCATGAAAACGCGAGCCGGGTTGCGATTATGAGCTAAAAACCCTAAGCAACTGCCACTTACAGCAGCACAGAAAACCATTAAAGGAAGCGAGGTGGGGGCAATGATAACACCTAATGCGAATATAGCGATCGCTACTGTTCCGGCTGCTAACCCATCAATTCCATCAGTTAAATTAGTGGCATTACTTTCGGCTACTAAAACAAAACCAGCTAGGGGCCAGAATAGAAATCCTAGAGGTAGTGAAAGACCAGCAAAAGGCAAAGCAATATTCGTAATATTAGAAGGCTGATTAAACATTAGCCACAGACAAAACAGTGCTGCAAAACCTACTTGCAAAGCCAGTTTCATCTTTGGCGATATACCTTTATTAGATTTACGGCGGAGAATTTCCCAATCGTCAATCCAGCCAATCAAACCGTAACTTAATGTTAATGCGGAAACCGCAAGTACTTCTGTTGCAAAGTTAGACCATATACAAGCAATAATCACCGCCACAGGCACAAAGAAAATGCCGCCCATTGTTGGTGTGCCTGCCTTTTTCAAATGCGCTTGGGGACCATCCTCACGGATTATTTGCCCTGCTTTGAGTGCTTGCAGCCACGGTATTACCCAAAAGCCGACCACACCCGACAATAGCGCAGACAACAATAGTGGCAGGGTAAGCGACATACCCTGCCAAGGCAACCGATTGCCCATCGAATCTAAAATTAGTGCTGTAACACTGAGTCCTGCACCCAATAAAGAGACTAGACCGATGCCAGAAATGTTTAACCCTTGGTCAGGAGATAATTTAGCGTCCACGGATATTTCCCTTCACTCCACACTTACAAAACTAAACTACGGGGAGTATGCCACTCAGCCCCATACCAAAACAAATTAATCCTCTTCTACGACGATATCGTCGTCGTCATCGATATCATAATCAATTCCGCCATCTTCTACACCCATCAAAGCTTCGACATCATCTTCGCCAGATGAGAATTCCGCTTCTTGAACTTCACGCGCTATCAAACGATTATTTGAGTGCAACCAGTCCAAGAGTGAGGACTCTTGCTTTAATGGAATTACGGCGGCTCGTTGGTTGCGGGGTTCTTCACGTAATGGAGAATTCAACATATCTACGAAAGCACGAAAAGGCTACAGTAACTAGACATTAAGAGTCTATCACTTGATATAGGCGTTCTTTTGTTCATCATTCAACTCTGTCATAGAAAAATCCGTGAAAAAATTTTTATTTAATAAAGGTAAGCGATCGCAGTTGCCGATTCTCAATTAATGTTATGGGTCTATACATAGAAAATTAATATTTAGTTAATACTGATATCTTTTGAGGTAATGACACATCATGACAAAGGCAGATTTAATCGGTGCAATTGCTTCTACAAATCGAGGAATACTTGCAACTGAAACAGAAAAACAGGTTATCCAAGCTGCGATCGCTAACTTAGAAGACTTAAACCCTACACCTCGTCCACTTGAAGCTGTTCATTTGCTCAATGGCAATTGGCGACTGCTATACACCACTAGTATTGGGCTATTAAACCTCGATCGCATACCCTTGTCTAAAGTTGGTCAAATTTACCAGTGTATTCGCGTAGAAACTAACAGTGTTTACAACATAGCCGAAATTTATGGCTTGCCATTACTCCAAGGTTTGGTGAGCGTGGCTGCTAAATTTGAACCAGTTTCCGAGCGCCGCATCAAAGTCAAATTTGAGCGGTCTATCATCGGCTTGAAAAACTTAATAGGTTACAGTAATCCGGAAACTTTTATCCAACAAATTGAAGCTGGTAAAAAATTCACTGCGATTGATTTTCCTATTAAAAGCGGTGAACAACAAGGCTGGTTGGATATCACTTATATAGATAACGATCTGCGTATTGGTCGAGGTAATGAAGGTAGCGTGTTTGTCTTAACCAAAGCATAAAATGTTCCGGAAATAGTATTTGCGAATGACCATAAGCGATTGTAGGTACTTTGTCAAGAGGGGAGGGGGGAGAGGGGGAGAGGGGAGCAGGGGGGCAGGGGGGCAAGGGAAGAAATTTCCCCAAGTCTCCCTGCCCAATGCTTCATGCCCTATGTGAGCGTGCCCAATGGCGCCAGTTGCCTCTTCTGCCGGAGACGCTGCGTGAAGAACGGAGGGCACTTCCCTTCTCCTTAGGGAGACGCTAGCCTGCGGCAACGCCAAGGAAGGACGAACGCGAACGGGTTCAACTTCGGAGTGCGGGACGGTTAAGGCAACCGCGCCGATGTTTCACCGCACGAAACTAGTAGTCTGCCAAGGCAACGCGTGCAGGGTTTATGGTAAGAAAATCAAGTTCTTTCCCCCCTGCTTCCCCTGCTTGCCTTCACCCGTCAAAATTGGCTTGGTCGAGTACTAGCGCTCCCCAATGCCCAATGCCAACACATGAAGCGAGGAATCGTAAGTCTAATATAGATATAATTCCAAATCACGCTACTTCGATGCCAGCTGCACGTAAGTGGCTGCAAAATTTAAAATTTAAAATTGATGGATAGACGGTCTTTTTTACTGGGTACAAGCGCACTGGCATCGCAACTGCTTGTTGGGTGTGCTGGCAACAATCAGGCGAAATTAAACGTGCAGCTGTTGAAAGGCTCTATCCCCGGACAGGTGGTGAATCAATTTGGCAAGACTTTACAGCAAAAAGCACAATTAAAGTTTGCTCCAGTAGGGCAGTTAGAGGATTTATTTAAGGAATTACAAGCTTGGCAGGGAAAAACCAAAGGTACTGATGGTAAGGGATGGCTTCCCTCGTTACGCTTACCGCAATTCCAAAAAACCGCTGTAGCCGATTTGGTAACGTTGGCTGATTACAGACTAAAAGAGGCAATTGAGCAGAAACTGATTCAACCACTCGAAGAGTCGCAGTTAAAGCAGTGGTCTGTTTTGCCGAAACGCTGGCAAGAATTGGTGAGACGTAATGACCAAGGTAACTTAGATGCTCAAGGAAAAATTTGGGCTGCACCTTACCGCTGGGGTAGTACGGTGATTGTTTATCGTCGCGATAAATTTAAAGAATTGGGTTGGACACCGACAGATTGGGCTGATTTATGGCGAAGTGAATTGCGCGATCGCATTTCTCTGCTCGATCAACCACGAGAAGTGATTGGTCTAGTTTTAAAGAAGTTAGGGAAATCTTACAACACAGAAAATCTTGATAAAGTGCCAGATTTGGAAAAGGAATTACGAACCTTAAACCAACAGGTGAAGTTTTACGCTTCTAATAAGTATCTCGAACCCTTAATCATTGGCGATACTTGGCTAGCAGTTGCTTGGTCTAGCGACGTAGTGCGGATACTGGCACGTTATCCAGAACTTGCAGTAATTATCCCTCAGTCAGGAACTGCAATGTGGGCAGATTTGTGGGTGCGTCCAGTTGGGGAAAAAAGTGCTTTATCATCTGAGTGGATTAATTTTTGTTTGACTCCTAACATCGCCAAGCAAATTTCTCTGCTGACTAAAACTAATTCGCCAATTCCTACCGATATTGGGACATCTGACATCCAAAAACCATTACGCAATCTTTTAGTGAGTAATTCTCAGTTGTTCGATAAAAATGAATATTTACTGCCTTTATCTCAATCAACCCAAAAGCAGTACCAAGATTTGTTTGCCAGAATCAAAAATGAAGCATAAGGAACTCTTTTTCTATAAAGAGCGCCCTAACCCTAGCTTATTCTGAGTATCAATATTTATCCTACATAAACTTGGATTTGTATTAAAGTTACAAGTATAAGTTGCTAAACGTTCTTGTTGATAGTTAAAAACCCGGATATTGTAACCGTAATTCCTGGCAAGGCTCCCTACACGATTCACGAAGTTGTATCGTTCTAAATAGTCTAAAATACTCCAAAATTGCTGGTTGACAAGAACATCAACTCGTGCAGGTTGTGTACCTTCTGCTGGATACGCTATCCAGTTATCTAGCAACTTGTTTTCGGAGTTTTGTTTTGCCCACCATAAACTAGGAACAGTTAATTGCCCTTGGTTAATGGTGTTAGCTGTAATTACACCTTTTGGATTATTCAATAAATTTAGTTCTAAAGGAGCATCAGAAGCGGGTGGTATAGATGCTTGAGTTTGCGCTGTTGATGGCTGGGTTGAGAAAACGGAAATCGTGGTGAGGCTGATGCCTAAGAATAGTCTAAGTAATAACTTGCGATCGCTTACTTTATGTTTACGCATAACTTATACCCTGTTCGATTTGAGATTAATCCTCAAAGTGCCACAGGGTAATAGGTTTTTATAAATTCTTCAAAACCCATTACCCATTACATTTTTTAGACTATCCTCAATTCCTTAATCTAAAATATTAAATTTTAAATTGACTACTTACTAAGGACACACTTTTTAATAGCAATGTTTCCAATTTTTAGCCTATAACCAATGTCAGCGGGGATCAAAACAATTTTTCTGTCTTTTAGCAGATTCTTAAACGAACGTAGTGCGTTCGCGCTGCATGCTACAAAGTTTATTTGTGCCTTATGATGTCGAGCAATGTTGGAAATTATAGTGGGCTAGAGGATAGCTATCCACTTGATTTTTCCACTATATTCTTCAATTGTAAATACGCTTCTTCTGGGGTTAGTGCTTGAGACTTACTCTTGTCGGGAATGTAAAATTCCCAACTATCAGGAAAGTGATGCACAACAAAGCTAGGGATAAGTCCTAATTTCAAAGCTTTTTTTGCTAAAGCTTCTGCTTGTTCTGCCAAAGAAATTTCATCATTAAACGGATACTTAGTCATGTTTAATGCAAATTATCTTGCTAATTGAGAAGAATATTGTTAATTACTAATATTATACTTTTTCCGTAGCCACCTTTATCGTGTTAGGGTGAGACCCAATACGGTTCGGATAAGCCTTTTTTCTCTCCCCCTGCAACCCAAGCGCACCCCCTGCACCCCTAAAGAGATAACTTTCCTAACCGAACCGTATTGGGGTGACACCGATCAGGTGTTTAAAATCAAATAATTATTTATGACGACTGAATGCAATTTGATTTTTTTACCACAAATAGCAGAATTTCTTGATCGCCTGTTTGGGGTTGAGCGCTATACTCAAGCTGAAAGAGGCGGTGTATATTTGCCCTCATCCTTTGGTATCAAACGTTTGGGTTTGGCGCTAGAACCTTGGACAGATTTATCAGAATGGGCGATCGCCCAAAATCTAGATGCGCTATTCTTACATCGACCGTGGAAACTTCAACCACAACAACTTACGCCGAATATCGGGGTAATTGCTTATCATCTACCGTTTGATGAGTATTTGACGTTGAGTTACAATTCTCGCTTGGCGGAAGTTTTGGGAATTTCAGGTATAGAAGTATTAGGAGAGAAAGATTCCAGAGCGATCGGTATGATTGGAGAGATACCGATGCAAAGTTTTAATAATTTATGTAATTGTATAAGTCAAATTTTTGGAGGATACGAGCAAGTACTGGCGGCACAACAGAATGAAGTATCACGAATTGCTGTTGTTGGCGCAATGACAGACTTACTGGTACGTGAAGCAGCAAATAGAGGTGCTGAAGTTTATATAACAGGACAATTGCGACAGCCAGCCGAACAAGCGATGCAGGAAAGTAAAATTGCAGCGATCGCTATTGGGCACCGTCGTAGTGAAGTCTGGGGTTTACGTGTACTCGCGGGAATACTGCGTGAACGTTGGGCTAGTTTAGAGGTATTAGTTGCCTGTTGATCAGGTTCTTCCCTGTTCCCCTTTCCCTTAATTAATGATTTGGTTGTTGAATCAAAGCCTGAAAGCGTCCATCCTCACGGATTTTGTCAAAATCTGAGTGAGTTTGGATCGTATGCCAATATTGTTCTGGACAGATAATAATTGCTTGTTGCAAGTTTTCAATTGCGCTTTCGATATTATTTTGTAAGGCGTAACAGCGAGCTTTGTTGTACCAGACTATGTGATCGTTGGGTTGCAACTCGATAGCGCGATTGTAACTGTCGATCGCTTCTTCGTAACGCTGTAATTTTTCCCAAGTTATGCCCCGATTTAACCAAGCTTTATAATAATCTGGTTGAATTGCTAAAGCGCGGTCTAAGCTGACGATTGCCTTTTCATAACGTCCCCACTTACTCAAACTCGTGCCTCGATTATGCCAAGCCATAACGTTGTTAGGGTCGAATTCAATAGCGCGATCGTAGTTGTTAACAGCTTCTTCATGGCATCCTAGCTGTTTCAAGGCATTACCTTTATTGTTCCATGCCCAATAAGCATCTGGTTGCAAGTTTATAGTGCGATCAAAGCTGATAATTGCCTTTTCATAATGTCCCAAGTCGCACAAGGTAATACCGCGATTATGCCAAATAGTGGGGGAATTGAAGTTAAACTCAAGGGCACGGTCGAAGCTGTTGAGAGCTTCATCGTGGCGTTCTACCTTTCCCAGAGCAATAGCGCGGTTGTGCCAAACCCAGCAAGCATCTGCTCGTAATTCTAGCGTTAAGTCAAAACAAGCGATCGCAGCCGTATGCTGACCCAAGCAACCTAAAGCAAAACCTTTTTGAGATAAAGCTTCAGGATAATTTGACTTACATCTGAGGGCTTTGTCGAAATTAGCGATCGCCTCTTCAAACTTTTCTGCTTTGTTTTGGCGCAATCCTTGCTGAAAAAATAATTCGGCTTCTAGGCTGAGTATTATTTTCATACAGTCTGGCATCTTCCCTTAGTATGATATTTATTTTAGATATTTCCAAAAGAATAGCATAAAACCACTCAACAGCCAAAAACGCATCATTCAAAAGGCATAATCATGGAAAGCGGCGCGTCTAGTAGATGACGGCTATAATCACTATCGGGCGCCAATTTTAGAAAGTGGATGCCCTGGAGCAACCAGGGTGTGAGATCCTGAAGATAGTTAAGGGCGGTCAAGGGAGTCTAAAGAGAATGCAACAACATGGGCAGTCAACGGTTGTAATTACGGGTGCATCTTCGGGAGTAGGTTTGCAAGCCGCAAGAGCGCTTGCCCAAACGAAGCAATGGCATGTGGTAATGGCATGTCGAAATCTCTCGAAAGCGGAAAGTGCTGCCAAAACCGTAGGAATGCCGCAAGACAGCTACACAATCATGCATCTCGACTTAGCCAGCTTAGAAAGTGTGCGACAGTTTGTAAAAAACTTTCGGGAAAGCGGCAAGTCTTTGGATGCTTTGGTATGCAACGCTGCCGTGTATATGCCTTTATTAAAAGAGCCGTTGTACAGCGAAGACGGATATGAGTTGAGCGTTGCGACAAATCATCTAGGACATTTTCTTTTGTGTAACCTGATGCTTGAGGATCTGAAAAAATCCCCAGCTTCGCAGCCAAGATTAATTATTTTGGGAACTGTGACGGCAAATCCGAAGGAGTTGGGAGGCAAAATTCCGATTCCAGCACCTCCAGATTTGGGAGAACTTCAGGGCTTTGAAGCAGGCTTTAAGGCGCCGATTTCAATGATTAATGGTAAGAAGTTTAAACCGGGCAAAGCTTACAAAGATAGCAAGCTTTGCAATGTCTTGACTATGCGCGAACTACATCGGCGTTACCACGAGTCAACTAATATTGTTTTCAGTTCTCTGTATCCTGGATGTGTAGCAACTACGGCTTTGTTTCGGAACCACTATCCGCTATTTCAGAAAATCTTTCCACTCTTTCAGAAAAATATTACTGGCGGATTTGTGTCTGAAGAATTGGCAGGCGATCGCGTTGCTGAAGTTGTCGCCGATCCTGAATACAATAAATCCGGTATGTATTGGAGTTGGGGAAATAGACAAAAGGAAGGTCGTCAGTCTTTTGTGCAAGAGGTTTCTAACGAAGCTAGTGATGATAACAAAGCTAAAAAGCTGTGGGATTTAAGCGCAAAGTTAGTTGGAATTGCTTCATGAAGAGGGGAAAAGGGGAAGGGGTAAAGAAATTGGACTCGGTAATTGCGACCCCACCCAATTTAAGACCACTTTTATGAAGCGGGGGTCTTGAAGCAGGTTTTTCTCGTTTCTCGTTCCTGCGCTCTGCGCGGGAATGCACCCTCATGAGGCTCTGCCTCTAAGACTAACTAATATGACAGTTCATCCCACCCCTAGAAGGAGTGGGCAATCGAGCGCCGATTTTCTGTAAATATTTATGTAATGTATCTAAACTTCGGCTAGTTTTATTTATTACTAAAAAAGTATACAGTCATACTCAAACCGACACCAGTAATAAAATATTGTATTAAAGAGGGAGGAAGTTTGCGAGCAATATCAGCACTGGCATAACCACCAATTACAGCCGTAACTGCCATCATAATCGCTTCAAACCAAACAATTTTTTGGGCGAAAATAAAATAAGCGATCGCTACAGCATTTATACAAGTCGCTAACCAACTTTTAAAAGCATTCATTTTGTGGATGTTTTCAATACCCATGATATTTAAAACCGCAAGCATCAAGATACCGGCACCACCTCCGAAATAACCGCCATAAGTTGCTATAATCAACTGCAAAAACATAATTACAAATATTGGCAAACGAATATTTGATATGTTATTGCTACCCTTAAGCCACTTCATTAGTGGTTGATTAATTGCAAATAACACAGTTGCAACTAACATTAAATATGGAATTAAAGCCGTAAAATTCTTACTAGATGTATGTAGTAATAAATATGAACCAAAAATTCCGCCAAAAACGCTGGTGCTGCTAAGTAAAAATAATTCTTGGCGTTGGGTTGAGAGTTCGTGACGATAAGCAACGCTACTTGCAACTGTTCCAAACCAGAGTGCGGCTGTACTTGTCGCGTTTGCATGAATCGGTTCTACTCCAACTAACAAAAGTGCCGGAAAGACGATTAAACCACCACCGCCGGCAACACCATTCATAACTCCAGCTAATAAAGCCGCAGTACACAAAAATAATATTTCCACAAATTCTAAAATCTAAAGTTTAAAAGCAACAATGCGAATTCTGCGGTAATCTGCCATCCAAGTTTTATCTTGATAAAGTGTTGATTTTAAGCTTTCTTCAACTTTGCTAATTACTTGCATTTGTTGCTGTTCGGAAAGTTCTGCCAAGTATGCGATCGCAAACATTTTTATCCAGTTCGCCATCCCTGCATCTGCGTCTGCTAATGGTGTAGGACGCGCAAATAAAACAGCATAATTGACATCAAAACCATGCTTTTCTAAGCGAGTCGCATACTCGCCAATACTCGGATAATACCAAGGATTCAGTACTTGTGGTTGGGAAATTCCTATCTGTTCTAAAGCACTTTCTAAAGCTGTGGTAATTGCTTGCACATTTCCCTTACCACCAAATTCAACCACAAAACGTCCCCCCGGTTTCAGCGCTTGATGAACACAATTAATTACCGCATCTGGTTCTTTAATCCAGTGCAGTGCTGCATTAGAAAAAACCGCATCCAAAGGCTGTTCTACTTGAAAGTTTCTTCCATCAGCAACATCAAATCTAAGATCGGGATAGTTTTGTTTTGCTTTTTCAATCATCGCCGGTGCATTATCAATTCCCATAACAACGGCACCAGACGTACCAATTTTTTCTGTTAATTGCCCAGTACCACAACCTAAATCTAAAATGCGTTCTCCTTGCTTCGGGTTTAATAGTTGCAGCAAATCTTCGCCATACTGCCACACAAAAGCATGTTTATTTTCATAAAGGGTAGCATTCCAATTATTTTCTATCATCAAAAGATACCCTATAAGTAGTGAAATTACAGAGTGTGCATTGCTTGCCCTCTACCTTGCACACTAGGTTGATGACAGCTTAATCATTACGATAGAAAAGATTTTTAATTATGTCCAATATATTTTTTAGCTTCAATTAATATTTAAAAGATATGAGTTATGGTGTGCAATGGAACTACGGCATCTACGCTACTTTGTGACTTTAGCCGAGGAACTCCACTTTGGACGCGCAGCGGAACGGTTGCATATTGCCCAACCACCTTTAAGTCAACAAATCCGTCAACTCGAGACAGAATTAGGCTTTGAATTGTTTCACCGCACCAAACGAAAAGTGCAGTTAACTGAAGCTGGACAAGTTTTTCTAGATGAAGTGCAGCAAATATTCAAGCAATTAGAACAGGCTATTCAAGTTGGACGCCAAACCAGTAGGGGGGAAATGGGACAGCTGGTTGTTGGCTTTGTTAGCTCTGCCCCGTATAATATTTTACCAAAAATATTACGGTCATTTCGTAGCAGCGTTCCAGAAGTGAGATTAGAGTTGCACGAACTAACCACAAATGAACAGTTCCGATGGTTGCGGGAAAGTCGAATTGATGTAGGGTTTGTGCGTCCACCTGTAGAAGACACATTTAACTTTGAGACAATTTTTCAAGAGTCATTGATGGTAGCATTACCTGATACACATCTGCTAGCAAATCAATCTGATGTTTGTTTGCGATCGCTTAAAAATGAGCCTTTCATTTTATTTCCGCGTTTGTTAGCACCTGGACTCTACGATTTAATTATCAGTCTTTGTCAGCAAGCAGGTTTTAGTCCCAACGTGACACAAGAAGCGATTCAAATGCAAACGATCGTCAGCTTAGTCGCAGGTGGTTTGGGTATTGCGATTGTCCCAGAATCTCTGCAAAATCTGCAACGAACTGGGGTAGTATATAAAATTATCCAAGAACCGACTCCGAAAACAGCGATCGCTATAATTTGGCGACAAAACGATAGATCTGCCACCGTACAGAAGTTTTTGCAGATCGCAAGACTTGCAGTAACCTTCGAGTTTGTAGTAAGGACTTCAGTCCTTGTTCCGGAGGAGGACTGAAGTCCTCACTACGGTTAAAAAGAAGATTACGTTTCGCTTTCGCGTAGAGTGAGGATTTCTACGCCGTCTTCAGTCACAGCTAAGGTATGCTCAAATTGAGCGGAAAGTTTGCGATCGCGTGTGACAGCTGTCCATTTATCGCTGAGAACCTCAACTTCCCAAGTGCCTTCGTTAATCATTGGCTCGATAGTAAAAACCATCCCCGCTCTGAGACGCTTGCCTTTGCCCCGCGTGCCATAATGAAGAATTTCCGGTGCAGTGTGGAAAACGTTACTCACACCATGTCCGGCAAAGTCTCGCACTACAGAAAAGCCTTGCGCTTCAGCATACTCTTGAATTGCCGCACCAATATCGCCAACTCGTGCCCCTGGCTTCACCTCAGCAATACCTAGTCTGAGGCACTCTTGTGTCACCTCAACCAGCTTTTTCGCTTTTGGCGATGGCGTACCGACGAAGAATGTTTTCGATGTATCGCCGTGGTAGCCTTCAACTAGTGGTGTAACATCAATATTAATAATGTCACCTTCTTTGAGGATTTGTTTGGCGTTAGGTATGCCGTGACAAACTACTTCATTTACACTGGTGCAAATTGACTTGGGAAAACCCCTGTAACCTAAAGGTGCGCTTTTTGCCTTATGAGCTTGCGTCCAACGTTCCGCTTCATCATTGAGTTGCAAAGTGCTAACTCCCGGCTTGACCATTGGTTCAAGATGGTGTAATAATTCGGCTGCTAAACGTCCGGCTTGACGCATTTTGTCTATTTCTCTGTGAGATAAAAGAACGATGGTTTCGCTTTTCATATAATTTAATTTAACTGGGGACTAGGGACTAAGGACTGGGGACTAGGGAAGAGAGATTTTTATGTGTTATCTACACGACCCATATACATAGTTAAACCAGTCTCGGCTGCTTGCCTTGCAGCATCAGCAACCTTTAAAGTGTACAAGCTTTCTTCTGGGCGAACGTACAAAGGAGTGCCATTAAAAAGACGATCTAACACCATGTTTGTATCTTTGGCAAATAAACCCCGTTTTGTACCAACCTCTATCGGCGTTGTTTTCCCATTTTCTATTAAAACTCCTTTATCACCCTCAAAAATTAATCCGCCGTTTTCGCCATGAACTTCAAACTTGCGTTCTGCTTGCCATAAAGTTTCACCTTTGCCATAAACTACTTGCCCTAAAAGCCCGCTGTTGAACGACAGTTGACTAATGCAAAAACAGCTTTGGTAAAATTCCTCGTCTATTCCCCAAAATCGTTGATGGCAGTTAACGGTAGTAACTTTACCAAATAAATCGGTAAATCGATGTAATCTCGACAACGCACCCATTAAGGGAAAACCGAATAAATCATGGTTAAAAGTCCATTTGCGCGGTGCAGGGTGTTCCGGCTTGATGGTGCTGTAGCGCACATAAAATAATCCCCCAAGTTGCGGTAAGTATTGCTTTAAAGCTAAATGCAAACCGCCTAAAAGTTCAATATGTTCGACATGGAGAAGTTTATTTTGAGCTTTGGCTAAAGCAATCAGTTCTTCTGCTTCTACTACATCTAAAGACAGGGGATATTCGACAATTACATGTTTGCCTGCTTGCAGTGCTTTTTTGGCGATCGCTCCATGATCTCGATTTACATTACAAATTACTACCAAATCTATATCATCGCGCTCTACTAGCTGTTGCCAAGAACTCATCGCTTCTGCTTGGTAGTCTGAAGCTAAAGCTGCTGTTTTTTCTTTTGTGTTACCGACAATGGCGACTAAATGCGATCGCTCGTGATGAAGAAATGCTTCAGCCCTTAATTTTGCCACATACCCAGTACCAATCAAACCCACGCCCACACTTGCTTTTTCCAAAAAAGCCGCTCTCATCGTACATTATCCTCACCAATTCTGTTTATCTTTCTGTATAAGACTGAGTAAACTGCTTTTGCCGTGTATAGCGCTTGGTAAACGTTTAAACCTCTCAGTAACGCTCACAAGTTCAATTCACTTGCGTAAACGAAAGTGATTTATTGATAAATTCCAGATTTTTCCAGATTATAGTCCTTTCTGGGAGCGTCGATATAAGGAAAAATATATAAGTAAAGCTTATCAGGATTAACTAACTAAATTTCATTACTAATCGCGTTCAAATTCCAGTTACATCGTTTAGTTTTTCTCGTAGTATCAGAATTGAAGCAAATTTGAATAAACGGCTGACCTTATAAGTACAGCCGACAGTTTGCTTTAGGATAACTTATACGGTCTGCAAAAGAGAGGATTAAAAAATGGCAACTTTTAAAGTGACACTCGTCAGCGAAGCTGAAGGTATTAACCAGACCATCGACGTTGATGATGATACCTATATTCTAGACGCTGCTGAAGAAGCCGGTCTTGACCTGCCTTATTCTTGTCGCGCTGGTGCTTGTTCTACCTGTGCAGGTAAGCTGACATCGGGTTCTGCTCCAGACCAGTCTGACCAGTCTTTCTTAGACGACGACCAAATGGAAGCTGGATATATCCTGACTTGTGTCGCTTACCCAACCGGAGACTGCACAATCGAAACCCACAAAGAAGAAGAACTTTACTAAGAGTTTGGCGCTTCAGTAATCAACGATAAATAACATTGCAATCACACACGTTGTAGACACTGGTAAATAAAAGAAGCAGCACAAATGAGGAAAAATAATCCCTCTATTGTGTCTGCTTTCTGTGTCTATTCAGTGCTATGCCAGAAGCCCTTCTCAATCGCACTACTACGCTGCGGAGCGTTCGGGTTCGCAGAGCCGACACGTATTCCTTCAAAAGACTTCTTGCATAAATCAAAAAGAAGAACCCCACCCCGCCTTTAACTTACGTCAAAGTCTCCCCTCCCCGCAGGCGGGGAGGGTTTGGGGGTGGGGTTTTGGGGAAGGAGTGCAAGAGGTCTAAACAAGCGCTAGCTAGCGTAGCGCCTCCTTCGAGGGGAGGAATACCCTACCAAGAGGGCTGTATCACAGCCCCCAAACCCTGACTACGAATTTTTCCTAAGGCTTAATCTGGTTGCTCAAAATTTGAATTTGAGTGTCGGGATAGTAAAACTGGAGAATTTTTGCACTTGCCCAACCCAGTTTAGCTAAACTTTGAGCGCCAGTTTGACTCAAACCAACTCCATGTCCTAACCCACCCCCGACAAAAGCATATCCCCACAGATCGGGTTTGCCTTTATTCAGCGGTTGCAGATAAAAAAGTGTACTTCTGGGTGCGGCAAAGGCGCTGCGAACTTCATCTTTATATAAACTAAAAGTGCCAATATCAGTTTTGACATTTAGTTTGAGTATGCGTCCGCTTTTACTGCGCTCTACTACCGTCATTTCTTTAATGGTTTTAAACTTGGCAAAGGGACTCTTTTTCACTGCCAGAAATTTCTGCAAGCCTTTGGTAATGTCTTCTAGGCTGCTTTCTTTGCGCCAGCGAAACAGGTCGCGATCGCTTTCGTTGAATCCTTCCTTGCGAGTGATAAACCGCTGAAAATTCTCTTCTGAAGCTAAACTCTCATCCGATAAACTCCAAAAATTAACCGCTGCATCCAGCACCGGTCGTAAATATGGGCGATCGTCACCATTCCAAACATCGCTGAAGGAAGCAGTCACACCCCCTGTAGTCGAGGAATATAATGCATCCACTAGCTGATTTTGATAAGTTAGTACCATCCCCCTTGTGGAAGCGATCGCTTTATCTGTGGCGGGAGAAACATCATTCAGCCCATAATAAACTTGGCAGTGAGTGTCCGCACACAATTGATAATTATCTACTTCAAATCTCCGTACATTCCGCAAAACATAAGTCCGCGCCAGAATCGCTTGTGCCTCTAATGAGGCTACAGGCGCTGAATTGCCAATTTCATAAGGCACAACCCCGCGCAAATAAGTTTCTAGAGGCACTTCGTTAACTAAAGTATAAGTGCCATAAGCATTTGATTGTAACTCCAACCGCCCTGGATAAAGACGAGCATTTTCTGGCTTTTTACCTTCATTCACCCGAATCAAGTTTTTATCGGTGCTAATTTCTAAATTATTTGGGCTGTAGCGCTTGCCATTTACTACCCAACTTACTCGCGGCACTTGTTTGATAATTTGGGTGTCAATAAATACAGTTGTTCCCTTTGTATTCTTTTGCACGCTTTGCAATAGCAAGCGCCGCAATAACGGAGTCTTGTATACATCACGTTTCCCCCAAACTTCCCAACGTTCTGGCTGGGCTATTTCTACTTGTATTCCTTTGTCACGCCAGCTTTTGGCGTTGTCTTCCGCAGTTTCAAAGGTACGGAAAGTACCTAAAACTACTTTCTCCTCAACTATCGGTTGAGGTAAAGGTTGCATAACTGTTTCCAGTTTTACCGGGTTAGTAGTGACTAGGGTTTGCTGTGTTTGGTTCGCTGTAAATTTCAGTTTTAAGCGATCGCCTTTTGTCGGCTCTAGTTGCAGCTGCTCTGTGGGTTTATTTCCAAATCGCTGCACAATCCCAATTCTTAGTTCTACATCTTTTGTTTTGCTCTCAGGACTTGATGCACCAGTCAGCCCCAATAAGCAAAATGTCGTCAGTACAGCGTAAGAAAAACGCCATAGGGTGATTTTCTTGGCAACTAACTTGATGCCCCCAGTCTGGCTTTGGGGTGGATGAGCGATTTGCTTTACAGCGTAGTGGTTTTGTCGCATGAGCTACCTAATGATATCATTGCTTGTTTTGCATGAAAAACTTGCAAAACAAAGTCATAACGATTATGATTTATGTAGAAACACAGAAAAAGAACTAGACAAGGATATCCCTTATGGTTAGGGTACAAGAAATTCCACTCAATCAGATAAAACGTCCTTTACCCCGTGCCAACGATCCGCAAAAAGTGCAAGCCTTAATGGAATCAATTCAGGCGATCGGGCAGCAAGAACCGATAGATGTCCTAGAAGTAGATGGACAGTATTATGGCTTTTCAGGTTGCCATCGTTACGAAGCTTGCCAGCGTTTAGGTAAAGAAACAGTCTTAGCCAGAGTCCGCAAAGCACCCAAGAGTGTTTTGAAGATGCACTTGGCGTAAAGTTTAATAATTGTTAATTGATAGTTGTTGTTTGTTAGTTGTTACCTGTTGGTGAGTCAGTACGTTGGTGCGTCCGTGCGTTGCGCTCTTGGTTACCCAACAATCGCCTTGGTCTCCAAGAGTTGCTCTCTTCGAGTCTTCAAGGGTTCGGGGAGATAATCGAACGAGCCAAGCCTAAGGGTGGAGCGTCGATATTCTTTGACCACTAACAACTAAGAACTAACCAGTAACAACTATCAACTAACCCCTAACAATCAACCAATAATCCGGAGAGTTTTATGCAAACGCAAGAAACAGGCAAAAACGTAAATATCGGCATTGATGATACCAGTCGGGCTAAAATTGCCGAGGGGTTGTCTCGGCTTTTAGCTGACACTTACACGCTGTATCTGAAAACTCACAACTTCCACTGGAATGTCAAAGGACCAATGTTTCAAACTTTGCATCTCATGTTTGAGACACAGTATACAGAGTTAGCTCTAGCAGTCGATTTAATTGCCGAACGCATCAGAGCGCTTGGTTATCCTGCACCGGGAACTTACAGCGAATATGCCAAACTGAGTTCGATTGCAGAAACTCCTGGAGTTCCTAAAGCTACCGACATGATTCGTTTGTTAGTGGAAGGACAAGAAGCTGTAGTGCGAACTGCACGTTCTATTTTTCCTGTGGTGGAAGAAGTGAACGACGAACCTACAGCGGATTTATTGACTCAGCGGATGCAGGTACATGAAAAGACTGCTTGGATGTTGAGAAGTTTGCTGGAAGAATAATAATTAGGGCATGGGGCATTGGAGAATGGGGAATGGGGACGCTTGGACTAGAAAAAGAATTATTACCAATGCCCAATGCCCAATGCCCAATGCCCATTAAACAATTGCCCAATTCTCAATTCCCAATTCTTATGAATGAGGCATTTTCATTAAACTTCACCCATGCGTTGCAAAACTTAATGCAACGTGTGGGTGTTTCTAGTTTTAAAGCTTTGAGTCAAACTGCTGCTGTTTCAGAGCGGCAAATTTTGCGGTTGCGACGGGGAGAAGCGACGCAGATGCGAGTGGATGTATTGCTCAAACTATCGCAAGTATTACAGATGCCCTTAAGTGAATTGATAGCAACTTTTTCTCAGGTAGAGTTGGTGAAAGAGACTGCATCAAATCAAGAATTGTTACAAGAAATAACAAATTTAAAAACAGAGTATCAGCGATCGCTTGTGCAATTAGAGCAACAGCGAGAAATTTTGCTTTCTGAGTTTCAACAGACGAGTTTGCAACTACTAGAGTCTTTGTTATTGCAATTTCCCACCGCAGCACACAAAGCGCAAGAGAATCCGCAGCTAGCAGCGGTAAAAATATTACCTTTGGTACAAAAACCTTTAGAAAAATTATTACAACAATGGAAAGTGGAAGCGATCGCACCCGTGGGAGCAGAATTACCCTACGATCCGCAGATACATCAATTGATGGAAGGCAATGCACGACCAGGAGAAAAAGTCAAGATACGTTACACAGGCTACCGTCAAGGTGATAAGCTGCTTTATCGAGCTAAAGTCAGTCCAGTTTGAGACAAAGTGGAAGTGCAGAGTCATTAGTAAATGGCTCTAAAAAATTAATAACCTGGCAGAGCCGTATTTGTACGGAACTAATTGCGGGCGATCGCGTCATCATTGGCATTGCCGATAATGTATTGGGAATACCAAAAGCCATAAAAGCGCGACTATTTGACCCATTCTTTACCACCAACGCGATTGGGAAAGGTACAGCTATGGCGCTTTTGGTTAGCTACCCAATTATGAGCGATCGGCATGGCGGCTGTTTGGAATGTATTTCACAGCCAGGAGCCGGCGCTGAGTTGGTGATTCCAATTCGTTTATGAAAAGAATAATTTATTACCTAATCTCTACCAAATTACTTAATTGGAAGATAAAATTACGGTAGTAACATCAAAGCTTTTCTATAAAATTCTTTAAGCGTGCATAACTTTAAATGAAAAATATCATACCTAGGAGGTAGTAGTTCTCAGTTGATAATTAGTGTTATTAAGTTAAAATTATATAATTTTTAATGAGATAAATGTAATTAAATATCACTGCTTACAGTTTAGTTATTTTCTATTGACTATTATTAATTCATTCAATTCACTTTAAAAAAACGGCTGGAAAAAAGTGATTTTAATTCGTGCTGAAAAGTGTAGTTAATGACGGCTGCTTGATTATTTATTATTGAAAATCTTCGCTGTTAATTATTCATTAATTATTTTGATTTTGCAACATTTCTTGAAATGAATTATCATTAGTACATACAAGTCAAGCCAAAACCTGTATAATTTATACCAACAACTCCTGAAATATTATGAGTCCTTTAGTCAAAGTTTTTCAACCCAGCGGAATTTTAGATGCCAGCGAATCGCAAGAGTTTCGCCAAGAAATTACTAAAATTGCAGACAGCGGTGCGAAAATCGTCTTAGTTGATTTTAAAAATGTTACTTTTATGGATAGTTCCGGGCTGGGCGCTTTAGTATTAGCATTCAAGGCTCTACGATCTGCGGACATTAAACTTGTTATCTGCTCGATTAATGAACAAGTAAGGATATTATTTGAACTGACTGCTATGGATCAGGTATTTGAAATATTTCCCAGTCAAGAAGAATTTAATCAGAGTGTACTCTCCAGAATTTAGTTAATCAAACTTTATCTGGAGGATAGATAAGTCATCATCAAAAGCTTCTTTGGAGTTTAAATCGGTTAGATAATTTAGTACCTCGTCGAGCTGGCTTTCACCGGGCTGTTGTAACTCGATCAGCATCTGAATGAAAGCATCTAAACTCCAAAGTGTTCCATCTGATTTAGTGATTTCGTAAACACCATCACTAAAGATATAAAGAGTGCTGGACTCTTCAATATTGCAAAGTCCATCAACGTATTTTGCTTCCGGAAACATTCCAACTGGCATTCCGGGGGTTCTTAATTGCTTGACTTCGGTAACGTTAAGAGATTTGCTCGATACTAATATTGCTGGAGGATGACCAGCACTAGCATAAATTAGCTGACCCTTGATGCGGTTATAAACTCCATACCAGATTGTAAAGTATTTGTCATTTTGATAACTCATCTGGAAAGTATCGTTTAACGCTCTGAGTACCTCACTCGGTTGATAGTAATTTAGACCTTTGAGAGCACGCGAACGAAGTAAATTCAGCACAGATATAGAGGGAAGAGTGGCTTTGAGTCCATGTCCGGCGGTATCTAGTAAATAAATTGCCATATAATCAGGATCAAGCCAGTAGTAATCGAAACAATCGCCGCCGAGTTGTCGTGAGGGAATAAAGCGATAATTGATGGTCAGCAGTTGTGACATCGGTAGAGGCAAAAGAGAACGCACATATTCGGCAGCTTCTGCCATTTCTGTTTCTAAAAGTAGCTTTTGAGATTGTAAATCCCGACTTAATTGATGCAGACGCAATCCTGCTCTTACCCGCGCTTGCAATTCATTCTGCTCGATAGGTTTGGTAATAAAATCATCGGCACCAGCATCTAGCCCCTTAACGCGATCGGCTACGGAATCTAAAGATGTTAATAAAATAAAGAATGTTGTTGATAAATTCGGATCTGTCTTGATGTAATGGCAGACTTCCAGCCCGCTCAATCCGGGCATAATCCAATCACAAATAATTAGTGCCGGCTGGCAAGCAAGTGCTTTTGCAATCCCTTCTTCGCCATTGCTGGCAGCGATTACGTCATAACCCTGTTTTTGCAACATCCTTTTCAAAAGGATTTGTACTGAACGGTCATCATCAATTACTACGATTTGAAACATGGGAAATGACGGGTAATAGTAAATAATAATTTTTGTAAAATTAAAATATGGTATTAGGAATGGGTAATGGGAATTTGAAAAGCCGAAAAGGAGAGCCACTGCGTTGGGGAAGGATACCTACGTGGGCAGGTTCGCCAGATGCAAAGGCTGTTGCTTCTAGCGGTGATCTAGCGCAGTTGCTGGACTTGAGCAGTGTGTCTGCCATCGGCAGTGCGTTGCAAAGAGTTGTCTCTCGCGCAGGTTAGGAGCGTAGACGCTTTGCCTTTCAGCAGCGCAATTCCCCTGGTTTCCCTCTCCTCAAAAAAGACGCTACGTTAGCTACTGCTTCTTTGAAGGAGTATGTGTCGGCTCTGCACTAAGCCCTTCGGCTTGCCGCAGGCACGCTTAACTTCGCGATCCCTACTAGTCCCACACCTGCCGTCGGCTGTGCTGACAGTCACGCATGTCGCGTTATTACCAATTTTTTACAGTCATAAAACATTATGGCGGTGAAAGGGGATTCAGCCACAAGAGCATAGCGCGTTTTAGTTGGTTCAAGTCGCGGTACACTTCTTGCTTAAACCACTGTCCTAGGGCATCAATAGGAGTAAAGGATGCTCCAGGCTGCCATTTAACATCTTGACCTAAGGGTGTAACATGGTTTCCTGGCAGGGTTTGTGCTGTCACCATTTCCGGAAAGCGTTGTTGTAATATTTCCTTTAAAGCTGCCGATTGGTCAAGGGTGTCATTGCTAAATTTTATTAACAAGTTCCGGCGGACGTTGTAGCGCTCTTGAACAAGTTTGTTAGTTTCCAGGGGTGAAGGGCTAAACTCGATCGCAAAGCTAGTGTTAAATTGTTCCACTAAGGGGATAGCATCCCGTGCGGCGTAGTTGTTGAAGGATATAAGGATATTACCTGCGCGTTCTACACTCAAGGTACTGCCGATGAGTAAGTGGAGTTTACAACCCATGCTGTGTCCCAATCCGTAGGTTGGGAGGTAGCGCTTGCGTAATACAGAAGAATCGTGTAAGCGTTCGATAACGCGATCAAAATTTAGCTGTACAGATTTAGCGATCGCTATATGATCCAGTGTGTTGACAAATGGCGTAGCAATTACAACATAGCCTTTTTCCGCTAGTTGTTCTAATAACCAGCGGTAAGTCAGGTGAGGTGCTGTAGCGACAAATGCACCACCCAGAAAATGGATGATACCAATGGGATTTCGGGGAATTAACACCCAATTGCCTTGAATTTCTTTCCAGTCCATACCAATGGGCGATCGCTCTAATTTAATGTTTCTTTATATTAGACCTTGCGCGGCTGGAGTGTCATAGAAAAGAGGAGTGGGAAAGTGGGGGAGTGGGGGAGTGGAGGCAAGGTTAAAGGCAAAATATCTTACTTTTGAGTTTTGACTTTTATCCCTGACTCTGCAACCTTCTCATTTCAAGTTGCACGTCTAAGGCAATTTCCAATGCTTCATTTAATAACCTTCCATGCTCAGTAGCTTGTTCACTAACTTGCATTGCGGATAGAGTCGGTAAATTATTGGCAAATAGATCTGTATTTTTGATAATAAAATTTTTATTTTCTCTTAAAACTCTTTCAGTTTTCAAAGCGCGAATCAAATCATTTCTGGTTAGCTTAAGTGCGTCAAGTACCTTCTCTCTTTCCTTTAAAGTTACTCCAGGATTGCCAGCTTCTTCTATTTGGTCGTTAATATCTATTGCTTTAATTACAGAATTATATCTGTCAACATCATTTAAAAGAATTTCTAAAGATGGTGTAATGTTCTTTCTCAAAAATTTAATTCTTTTTTTCCACCAAAAGTATAATATAGTTTGCGTTATACCACCTCCAACCAAAGTCAATATTATAAATAATATCCATGAGGGAATCGTTACCCATGTAGCAAATACCTTAAGGATTACATCCAATATCAGATAGCTAAAAACAAATATAGAAAATCCAATGAATACTACAGTTGCACCTTCAGAACCTTTGATTTTTTCTATAAATATCTGTCCCAATCTTTTGATAGGATTAACAATTATCCTTAGTTCGTCTTTCACAGGTAAATTTGTTAATTTTTGTAGTTGCTTTTGGCTAATCTCCAAGCCTTGTAAATCATCCCTCACAGCTTTCCCATCCTCGCGAAAAGAGTTGTTTAGTATTATATAACAATCGTCATTATCTAAAATCCGCTAATTTTGCATTTTATCAAGTTTACGTAAAATCAACTTAATGTAAATTCTGATACATTCATTTTGTAATAAAATGAAATATCAAATATTATTGTCTGGGCAAACTGCTTATCTGATTGAAAAAAGAATGATAAAAAGTATACGTAGCTGGTGTTATGTCATCTAGCTTAAAAAGCTTATTTTATCAACGCCAATTGAGAAAAAATAGACAAAAATATGAGATTTGCTTAAATAAACTAACTTTATTATCCATTTTCTCAGCTTAGAAGCATTTTAAATATCTCGCTTCTGAATACTCGACAAGTCCCCCAGATTAACCCGTTACCATTGTAGCTAGACTTATGAAGCAAGAGCTACCCTGTGGTAAAAAGTATTTTCGCTATCTACGCTGTTAGATATTTAATTTACAGATTTCGGTTGATAGAAAAGCTGAATTAGTATTACTGGCAAATTATTAATAAACTAAGTTTTTGCTTAAAGTATTCAGGGCATTTAAACATAATTATTCAGAAAAATTACAGAAAAGGTTGATAACAATTAAATATAGAAAAATTGTAGCTAAGCTGTTACTTTTAAATCACAACTGAGGTAGTAAAATTGTTTTAATCTTGATATTAGCTACCTCTTATTAAAGTAAATATAAAATAGCCAGCAACGCTAAAAATGAAAATGCGGGTGACAGAAAATGCTACTACTTCCCTCAAAAGAAATAAAATCCAATCTTTCCTTAATTCCTGTTTAGACTTGAGTTCCCGTAGCTTTCGCTCAAGCACTGCATCTTCTTGTGATTGTAAGTTGACTGATGACAGAAGCAGCGGCTTATCACCTTTTTTGGCAATTATCTTCGATAAATCTATTAGATCAGCCATGCTGCTAAATGCCAACAATTTCAGTTTCAAGATTTTGGTTCTGGTCTGCAATCCAAATATGCTTATCTTTTTGCTTTGCTTCTACTGCTATCTCAAAGAGTGCGATCGCCTTCAGAAGCACCTCAGCGTTGTCTCCATTAATCTTTTCAGCGAGATTGTTCAATGTCTGATAAAGTTCTGGTGACAAATCCAAATTTATTTGAATTCGCTGATTTTTGCCTTGTGCAGTCATTTTTATTGCCTCAGAATGCCACCACCTCTATTTTGCCTAAAAATTCGAGGCGATCGCGTTTCCTCAACTCATACAATTTATGTGCCTAACGACACCCATTCGCGGCGTTGCGCGTACAAAACCAGATGAGTGCAGATTTCAAAAAATTGAAGTCCGCGCAGGCGGACTTTGTTCGTGTAGCCCCAGACTTCCAGTCTGAGGGCGGTTTGTTTATGTAGCAGCGAATTATATTCGCCAATGGCTTTTAAAAGATTTTATAAGAGAATTCACTGAACCACAATTATAAGAATTTGCTTATAACATAATTATTCTGAGAATTTAAATTATATAACACATGAAAGCAGGAGAGCATATTTATATATATCTTAAGCATGACTCTGGTTTTAAATTTACACATCATGGCATTTATATTGGCAATGACAAGGTAATTCATTACTGGGGTAATAAAGTTAGGAAGACAACAAAAAGTAAATTTATATGCGGAAAGACCATTCATATTAAAAAGTATAAAGAGTCTTATGCATCATCGCGTGTTGTTAAACGTGCGAAGAAAAGATTAGGTGAAAAAAACTATAATTTTGTTTTTAATAACTGCGAGCATTTTGCTGAATGGTGTAAAACGGGTAAGCACAAAAGTAAACAAGTCAACGAAGCGCATGAGAAGACAGCGAAGTATTTATAGAACCCATTTGACATCTTTTACTGTGTTGAAGTAAAGTTAGCGCAAAAGTTGTATCCAACAGTTATGCCATACTCTAGCAGCCTCACAGACGAAGAGTGGATAATCCTAGAACCCCTA